>OQVT01001712.1_pt1 | contig 14028 bp, 8 predicted proteins | sample 1691561 | NCBI WGS metagenome assembly OQVT01 (sample SAMN03418260, study PRJEB22391) | human gut metagenome | biome: human-gut; feature: organic feature; material: feces | host: Homo sapiens | place: Tanzania | collected 2013-01 | reverse complement strand
TCCAACACATTGACATCGGCAGAGGGAAGTCCGATTTGAATCTCACGTGGACCATTAGCACTGGCAGCATTGAGCATTACATTGCGGTTGCCTTCCTCTTTGGCATTGGCATTGTCGTCTTGCGCAAAAACTGCCGTTACATTTAATAATGAAATTGCGAGCACTGTGACGGTTGCAAATTTACCATTAAATAAGGTGTTCATAATCGTTACGTTTTTTATTGTTAGCATTGTTGTTTGATTTCTGCTGCAAATTTACGATACGAATAGAACACCGTACATAAAAATCATTTCATCGGATACAAAAAATCGTTCATGGTAACATTTTTATTAGTCCATGAACGATTTTTATCATTAAATACCAACTTTAATGCATGGTTTTCATATAGTTACAACCAACCCTACCCTACTTCACCAGGTAACATACCATATTCATCTTTGAAACATTTGGTGAAATAAGACGGTGCTGAGAAACCTACTTCATAGGCAACTTCTGATATACTCATGCTACGACTCTCCAAGAGGCACTTGGCCTTATAGAGCCGTGCCTTGCGCATCAGGTCAACAACCGAAGAACCTGTCATGGCCTTCACCTTGCGATAAAGTTGTACACGGCTCAAACCGATTTCCCTACCAATATCTTCAACACCAAACTCACTGCGCGAGAGATTTGACTGAATAATCTGGTGCAACTGTTTCATAAACTGTTTATCGCGATCATCCATGGACGATTGGTCTATCGTCTGTTCATCGGCCTGCGTAATATCCTTGAACAGCGTCTTCAACAATCGTCGTTGCTTCAACAGATTGTTGATACGAGCAAGAAGCACCTTACTATGGAATGGCTTGGTGATATAGGAGTCTGCCCCATGCTCATAACCCTCTGCTCGCTGTTCTTCCAGATTCTTTGCTGTCAGCATGATGACGGGAATATGCGACGTAGCAGTATTGGTCTTCAAACGTTCGGTAAATTCGAGACCGTCCATAACGGGCATCATCACATCGCATACTACTAAATCGGGCACTTCCTTTATTGCCACATCAAGACCTTCCTTGCCATCAGCTGCTTCCAATACAAAGTAATCGTCCTGCAACAAAGTGCGTTCATACTGACGGATGTCATTATTGTCGTCTATAATCAATAATGTGGGACGGTCGGTATCGGGATTTACCAATTGCTGAACCTTGCCCTGCAGTTTGTCACCGTCATCAATATACTGCATGCTACTCTCATCAACAGCTATATTACCTTCTGACTCTTCTGGTTCCACTTCACCTTCTTGGGTAAGAGGCAGAACCACAATAAAGTCGGCACCCTTGCCACTTTCACTCTCCACCCATACTTCACCATGATGCAATTCCACAAAGGATTTGACCAATGCCAATCCTATGCCTGTACCGCTGGCGGCGCCCTGGGCTTGGAAGAAACGTTCAAATACCTGCGTTACCTCTTCACGTGCAATGCCCTTCCCTGTATCTTTCACATCGATGCGCAATGCATTAGGAGTTTCTGCATCACAAAGCGAAACAAATATGTTGCCACCAGACGGGGTATATTTCAATGCATTACTCAGGAGATTGAACACTATGCGTGCCACTTTCTCTTTATCGGCAATGATGGTCGGTGAAGCTTTAAAGCCTTCGGTGTTGAAGTGGAGTTGGATATTCTTGCGCTCTGCCGTCAGTCGGAAGTCATCAACCCATAAGGTCATAGCCTCTACAATATTGAAACGATTGAGCGTCAATGTCATTTTACCATTTTGTATCTTTCGGAAATCGAGAATAGAACCTACGAGTTGCTGTAATGCCAATGCGTTGCGCTTCACCATACTAAGTAGTTCCCTACTACGTCCCTTGATATTGTGATCATCAAGCAACATTTCCACCGGATCAGCTATCAAAGTCAATGGTGTACGGAGTTCATGACTGATATTGGTAAAGAATACCAAGCGCGAATGGGTCAACTCCATCACCTCATCGTTGAGTCGTTTCAGTTCATCGTTCTTATCTTCCAATTCCCCATTCATGCGCTTCAATTCATCATTGGCATTGGCAAGTTTCTCGTTGAGTCGAGTCTTGACAATATAACTTCTGAATATCAACGTAGCAGCAATAATACATACCAGTAGGAAAAGTCCCAAGCTCATCAACAGAACCTTTTGGGCATTATAATCCGATAGATACTTATCTACTTGATGGTGGAGCGTTCTTAGATTGTGCGTTTGCCGTTCGGCATCTCTTGCCTCCATAAGGGTGAGTTCGGCATTTGCTTTAGTAATGATGGAAGTGCTTAGGTAATTATCACGCTGATAAGGTTGATGGTTTAGTATCTTCAAAGCCAATGCAATGACCTCATCGCCTTTGGTGGGATAGAGATAGGATGCTTCAAACACACCATCGCGCACCAATTCCAAGCCTCCACCTTCTGTAGCCATGCCATCCACACCAGTATATTTATATTTGCGGTTAACGCCCATTTGTCTGGCTGCCATATAGGCACCCCATGCCAATCGGTCGTTATGAGCAAACACATAATCGAATTCCTGTGTCTGTTGGAGGATACGTTTCATGGCCTTTATACCACCTTCTTCCTTCCAGTCACCACCTTCTGAGGCTACAAGCTGAATATCAGGATAGTGTTTGATGGCATCCATAAATCCTCGTTGTCGTTCTATAGCAGGTGAAGATCCCTCCAATCCTCTGATTTCAACAATTCGCCCCTTACCATGAAGCTGTTGTGCGATGAAAGTACCCATCGACTTGCCAATAACATAATTGTCACACCCGATGAATGCGGTATATTTGTCGGAATTGGTTTTGCGGTCATATAGAATAACAGGAATACCTCTGTCATAGGCACGTTCTACAGCCTTTGATATGGCACTCAACTGATTTGGTGAAACAATCAACAAATCCACGCCTTCATCAACAAACTGGTTGATTTGCTTATTCTGCAATACATTGTCATCGTTGGATGAAGCAAGTTTCACCATAATGGAATCATTGAGATACTCTCCCGTTTTCAATTCTTCGTTGAGTTTGTCGCGCCAAACATCTTCTGAACATTGAGATACAGCTATTACAAACTTTTTATCAGGTTTTCCACAACCCACAACTATAGCGACAAGCAGTAAGAGTGCCAGTCTGAATGTACGGGCAACAGGATACATCAGAAATTTATAAGCTGGTATAAGTTTCATATAATGAATATCTATAGAGAGGTCTAACCGCTTGCAAATATACACTATTCTCGTGTTATTGCCAAAAAAAAGCATACATTTTAATCTATAAAAATCAAAACACGTCATATCTTTACGTCACAATACCCTATTCATATACGCATATAAAGAAAGCAACAAAGCAGGAAAACAATGCAATAATAGTTTGCAGACAGCTTGGCGTATGATTTATTATATATATAATGTACGCGCACGTGCGAACTGTAAATCAATATGTTTATATATTCCCAAACAGTATCAGCCCCATTGGGTTACAACCTAATAATCGATTTTGATTAAATAGCCGGAGCCCCATCATTGATATAATGACAGGGCTTCGACAGGATGGCTATTCGGAGGATTAACTCCATATGGGTGTTGCCGGTTGATTACAGCAAGGCCGATGTACGAACACGACTCAAGGTCTCTGGAGTCATCTGCAAATAACTCGCGATATAGACCAATGGAGCGCGTAGTACCAATTGCGGACTTTCCTTCACCAACTTGGCATAACGGTCCTGTGCAGTCTCGAAGCGCAGCATATCTGCATGCTTCTGAGAGATGATGAGCGACTCTTCCAATATCTTACGATAGAGCATCTGAATATTGACATTCTTAATAGCCTCTTGCTCAAGCGCAGCCTTTGGCAATGCATAGATGATAGTGGGTTCAAGAGCAACAATCTGCTGTTTCGACGGTTCCTCATGAAACAAACTTTCAATAGCCATACAGATTGTGTTTTCTGTTGCCATATATTCGGTCAACTCTTTACCATTTTTATGATAGAACTGTCGCACCAGTCCCTTGACAATCCAGAAGATATTTTTGCATACCTCCCCTTCGCGCAGAATGTATTCACCCTTCTGAAATTTCATTGGAACCAATATACCTTCCAGCATATCGAGTTCGTCATGTGTCATCGTACTGTATCGACGTGCCAGTTCACGAGCCACATCACGTGGCGTCAGTCCAATATTAGTCATAGTTTTTGGCTTTTATTATATGAGTTAAGATTTTTATTTGTTCGTTAGTTAGTCTAACTTCAGCACTGCAAGGAAAGCTTTCTGCGGCACTTCCACATTGCCAATTTGTTTCATGCGTTTCTTTCCTTTCTTCTGTTTTTCAAGCAGTTTGCGTTTTCGGCTCACGTCGCCTCCGTAACATTTAGCTGTTACATCCTTGCGCACACACTTAATGGTTTCGCGGGCAACAATCTTGGCTCCGATGGCTGCCTGAATGGCAATATCAAACTGTTGACGAGGAATAAGTTCCTTAAGTTTCTCACACATACGTCGTCCAAAGGATACGGCATTATCCTGATGGGTCAGCGTTGAGAGTGCATCGACTGGTTCACCATTGAGCAAGATGTCAAGTTTCGCCAGTTTGGAAGGTCGGAAACAATCTACATGATAGTCAAATGAGGCATAACCCTTAGAGATAGACTTGAGTTTGTCATAGAAGTCGATAACGATTTCTCCCAATGGCAACATGAAATGCAGTTCCACACGATTACCACTGACATACTGCTGGTCTATCAGTTCACCACGTTTATCGAGACAAAGCGTCATGATAGGGCCGATATAGTCGGCAGCAGTGATGATTGAAGCACGGATATAGGGTTCTTCGATATGGTCGATGAGCGTAGGTTCAGGCAATCCCGATGGGTTGTGCACCTCTTTCACTCCACCCTGCTTATCGTAGCACATATAGGTTACGTTGGGCACTGTGGTGATAACATCCATATTGAACTCGCGGTCGAGACGCTCCTGTACAATCTCCATGTGCAACAAACCGAGGAATCCGCAACGGAATCCAAAGCCAAGGGCAATGGAGGTCTCAGGCATAAAGGTAAGTGAGGCATCGTTCAACTGCAGTTTCTCAAGAGAGGCACGCAAGTTCTCATAGTCAGTTGGATCAATGGGATAGACACCCGCAAACACCATGGGTTTCACTTCCTGGAATCCGGCAATAGCCTTTTCGCAAGGACGTGCCACATGAGTAATGGTATCGCCGACCTTCACCTCTTTAGAGTCTTTAATGCCACTGATGATATAGCCCACATCACCGGTACGCAATTCGTTGCGTGGTATCATGTCCATTTTGAGCACACCTACCTCATCGGCTTCATATTCCATACCAGTATTAAAGAATTTCACTTTATCACCTCGACGGATAACACCGTTTTCAATCTTGAAATAGGCTATAATGCCACGGAAGGAATTAAACACCGAATCAAAGATCAAAGCCTGTAATGGTGCATCGGCATCGCCTTGCGGATGGGGAATACGCTCTACTACGGCATCGAGAATCTGCTGTACTCCTTCACCTGTTTTTCCGCTTGCACGGATAATATCTTCTGGGTCACAACCAATGAGATCAACGATTTCGTCTTCCACCTCATCGGGCATAGCCGAAGGCATATCTATTTTATTGATGACGGGAATAATCTCCAAATTATGGTCAATAGCCATATAGAGGTTTGAAATGGTCTGTGCCTGCACACCCTGTGTGGCATCTACCACAAGCAGAGCGCCCTCGCACGCGGCAATAGATCGCGATACCTCATAAGAGAAATCGACGTGTCCTGGAGTATCAATCAAATTGAGCACATATTGCTCTCCGCCATGCGAATATTCCATTTGGATTGCATGGCTCTTGATCGTTATACCACGCTCTCGCTCCAAATCCATATCATCAAGCATCTGACCACCAGTAATCTGAATGGTCTTTGTATATTCAAGCATTCTGTCAGCCAGTGTTGACTTGCCATGATCAATATGGGCAATAATGCAGAAGTTTCTTATATGTTTCATTGTTTCGTTTACGTACAATTTTGTGCAAAGTTACGAAAAAAATATGAATAACACCCGAACATTATACATTTTTATAAAGAATATTCTATGTTTCTTTACTATGTTCTTATTACTTCCGCTACACGCAAACTGTTAATATATCAAAATTCTTCATATTATCATAGTACTTTGTATTGCAAGGTACTAATATTTTGCCTAACTTTGCATTCGAAATCATATAAACGCAATATAGTATGAACATAGAGAATGCGAAATCACAGATGCGAAAAGGTATGTTGGAGTACTGCGTACTGCTACTTCTGAAGCGCCGTCCATCGTACGCCAGCGATATTATTCAGCAACTGAAACAGGCAGAATTGCTTGTGGTGGAAGGGACACTCTACCCTTTGCTGACTCGTTTGAAGAATGATGGACTCCTGCAATATCAATGGCAGGAATCAACCCAGGGACCTCCACGCAAATACTATGCTCTCAGTCCTGAGGGTGAAAAATTTCTCGAAGGCCTCGATCTCGCTTGGGCAGAACTCTCAGGCACTATCAATTATCTTAAAAACAATCACCCCAATCTTTTAGAAGCAAAATGAAAAAGAACATTACCATCAATCTTTGTGGGCGTCTCTTTCAGATAGATGAAGATGCCTACGAGCTGTTACAACACTACATAGAGTCGTTACGCCATTCTTTCGGTAAGTCGGAAGGTGGCGACGAGATTGTCGATGACATCGAAGCACGTATTGCAGAATTGTTTACTGAACTTCGCGAACAGGGCAACGAGGCTATCACTATCGACCACGTGAAAGCCATCATCAGCCGTATTGGCGAACCAGAACAGCTGACAGAGAACGAAGAAAGCGACAAAAGCGATAAAGCACACAAGTTTGATTCTTTCAACTCAGCTGCACAAGGTGTGTATGACAATGTACGCAAAAGAACTTCCGGAAAGAAGCTATTCCGCAACCCCAACGATAAAATGGTTGCTGGCGTCCTCTCTGGATTGGCAAAATATACCGACACCGACCCTGTCATCTGGCGGCTGCTGACGGTCTTATTCTCGGCTTTTTATGGTGTTGGTATTATTATTTACATTATTTTGGCCATCATCTTGCCTGAAGCAAGAACGCCTGAGCAGTTATTGCAGATGGAAGGAAAGGCTGTCACGCCACAACATTTAGCAGACATTGTAGTAGATAAAGATCAGGTTTCTACCCAACAGCCGAATCTGTTTCGCAGTCTTTTCGCCATTATTTTAAAGATTCTGTTCGGATTCTTCGTGGGCATTGCCTCCATCATAGCCATCATTCTGTTCTGCGGTTTTCTGTTTGCCTTGGTTGTCTTGATATCGGCCCTGACATTTCCCGTCAACAGCTACATGCCATTCAGTTTGCAAGCCATGGGACTGGCAGAACTGTATGAGACTAATCCGATGATACTCATCATTTTCGTATTCTCTCTGTTTATGATGTTGCTCATACCCATATATGCTATCGTCCACATGCTTCTCTCGCTATCGAAAAAGGTTCAGCCAATGGGCATAGCACAGCGCATCGCATGGATTTTGCTATGGATTGTTGCCCTCTGCAGTATAATACCCTGTAGCATTTCGATGGCGAAATTCCGCCATGAACAACGAACCAAAGAGTATTTCCATACCCATATCTATCAAGACGTACTGATGGATGATAACGATATGGACTTTCTGCGCCATGGCGAATGGAATCTGATTAAGGCAGAAGACTGTGCCCACTATACTGCACATGGTGAGTATTTCGACGGTAATAAAAGTGTGAGATACCTTGACACCTATAATGATGAGTGTCGCGCAATATACCAAGTGGAACGCAAACAGGCAGTAGAGCCCGGCATCTACCGTCTCGACTGTATTGCTCGCGCCGAGGGCCCCGGTTCGTTTGTCTATGCCATTGGCGACAGTAAGATGCTGACAACCATTCCTGCCTATGGCAACAGAGGGGGTGAACTGGCTGCACAAATAAAGAAAGAGTTGAGCCACATGCTGGCAAGCGACTCTCTCAATGACGTGGGCATCGACGAAAGCACTAAAGAAGTTGATATTAAGGGCATGAAGTTTGTCTTGACAGATTTACATCAAGATAACAAAAAGAAGCTGAAACGTATCTGCAAAGGCTATGGTTGGTCTGTCGTCAGCATAGACAACATCGTGGTAACTGGCGACTCTATTACCTATGGAGTATCTACCGACGAGGGCTTCACGGGCCACCCCTATCGTGCTAAGTGGTTCTCTGCCACCGACTTCAAACTGACACGCACAGGCGATCTGCCTCATATAAAAAATGACAAGACACGCCATCCCCGTATAAAGAGGAACAAAAGGCGATAACCGTCTCATTATCCTAAGACTATTTGCATATATTATTTAAACACTACTCCTACAGACAGTTATGTTCAAAAAGACCATCATCGCCCTACTGCTCACTATGATTGCAGCAACGGGATATGCGCAAAACATCAGCAAAGACTCCATTTTCGTCATGGGCTATGTGGCAGACGGATTTACGAAAGCAGCCATTCCCGATGCCTTTGTCACACTCATGAGAACGGACTCAACTGTGATGGACACCATCAAAGTGCAGCAGCAGCAATCATATACCTTCGGTGTAGGACGTGGAGCTGCTTCCACACGCTACTATTTTAAAATGAGTCGCACTCCTGCTGACTATATTATTAAGGTGGAACATCCGAATTACGAAACATCGTTCACACCTTATACGATAAAGAAATATAGCCGACGAACCTATTACACCAATGTGCCGACCATCTATTTGAAAAAGGCAGCACATGCCCATCACTATGAGGGTGGCGAACTGGACGAGTTTGTATTGAAAGCCACAAAAGTAAAAATGGTGTGGCGAGGCGATACGCTGGTCTATAATGCTGATGCCTTCAACGTGCCAGAAGGTTCGATGCTTGATGGCCTTATCCGTCAGTTGCCGGGGGTAGAGCTGTCTGAGAGTGGTGTGATCTACGTCAACGGAAGGCAGATAGACAACTTGACACTGAATGGTGCCGATTTCTTCAAAGGCAAAAACAAAATCATGCTTGACAATCTGCCATACTTCACAGTAAAAAACGTGAAGGTATTTAACAAGCAGACTGACGAAAACAAGTTCCTCGGCATCAACGATGAGAGCAAAAAAGAATACACGATGGATGTGGTGCTGAAACGCGAATACAGCATAGGAGGCTCTGCGAATGTTGAAGCTGGAGTCGGTACAGACAGTCGTTACAAGCTGAAAGGGTTCGGACTGCGTTTCAGCGACCGCACCCGTGCCGTAATCTTTGGTGGAATGAACAATATCAACGAGACTATGGAGTATAACGGCAACAACAGCAGTTACAACGATGAACAGCAACAATCTGGCGACCGCCATTTCCGACAGGTTGGCGGACAGTTTGTCTATCAAGCTCCAGAAAACAAACTGATCAACTCCACAGAGGTGAATGCCACATGGCAAGATGATTTCACCGAAACTCGTCAGCAGAGCGAAACCTACATGAGCGGCATATCGACTTTCGGCCAGTCAGAGAGCATGGTGAAGAGTAAACCCACTCATCTGACTCTAAACAATATGACACAAATACGTTGGGGAGAAAAATACCGTTTACACAGCAACTTGCAACTCAACTATCTCCAACAGCGAAACGAAAGCGAGGGTTGGAACCTGACCACAGCCGATGCCATGATGCAGGACAGCATCAACAGTTCGTGGTATCGCTCAATCAATCGGTTTGACCGTTTGCAAGGAAATGGAGAACTTAACTTTGCACACAAATTATCGACTGGCGATGTTATCTCTCTCCGTATTACAGGAGACTTTGAGCGATTGTACCGCCCTGAGTCATGGAGTCTGAATCACTACAACTACTACAAACAGGGGAATAGCGACAAACGTGATCGCCGCACCAAAAAACCTAATCGTCATGAAAACTATTCTGCGCAGTTACGATACACCTATCAGCTGACAGAAGCTATCGACCTCACGCCATTAGCCAGAATAGAAGTGGGCGACCGACATAGCGACTGCCATGAATATCTGCGCGACAGCATCGACTATCTGTTTGACCGACAGAACAGCTACGACCAACGCACACAGACGATGGACAAAACAGTGGGGCTCAGCATGAGTATATACAAAGAAACCAAGCACAACTATATAGGTTTGTTGTCTTCATTCAACGCCAATTTCCAACGGCAACGTATGGACTACACGAGTGTACCACTCACAACGAGCGCCACACGCCATTACACACTACTGACACCCAATGTTTTCCTCTTCCTCAATAGCAGGGATATGTCGTATAGGTTCAACATACTGTATAATATGCGGTCATCAACTCCTGGTATTACAGATCTCATCGACCGTCCTATTACCAGCGACCCGCTGAACATCTTTCTCGGCAATCCCAACCTGAAAACATCACAAGAACATCGCTTTAGTGCTGAATACTCACTACACTGCGACAGTATTGACCAGAACATCAACATTAGCGCAGACGGAACCTTGGTACACAACGCAAGAAGTCAAAGTTACACTTACGACCTCAATACTGGCATTCGTACTTATCGGCCTGAAAACATCGGTAGCGGTAACTGGAAACTTGGAACAAAGTTATCGTGGAGTCGAGCCATCGGCAAGCACAAGTTCTGGCACGTGGACAACACACTACGCCTGGCTTATGAGAAAAGCACTGGTTTTGCAACCATACAGTCTGCGGAATCTACGCAACAGCCTCAACGCAGTAGAGTGGAAAACCTCTATATACGATACAAGCCCAATTTAAGCTTTCAGAAAGGCGCATTATCTTTCCGCATCAAAGGCGAAGTGACCTATCGCAACATCCATCGCAACATAACGATAGGCGATCAGCCCACCGACATTTGGGATTTCTCATACGGTTTCAACGGCACTTACAAACTGCCTTGGCAACTCACCTTTGAGACCGATCTCACTATGAACAGCCATCGCGGATATGCCGACAACGAGATGAACGACAACCGTCTCTATTGGGATGCAGCCCTCACAAAATCGATTCATAAAGGCCAATGGGTGATAAAACTTCGTGGCTACGACCTTCTCGGACAAGTGAGCAACCTCCGCTACGCAATAAATGCGCAGGGGCGCACCGAGACGTGGACCAACTCTATGCGCCGTTATGCGCTTCTGACCATCAGCTACCGATTCTCTCAGAAGCCCAAGAAGATATAGTCTGTTGTCTCTATACCAATATTTCCGATATGCGGAAAGACAGGATAACAGAATACTTGTTTATCCATAACCAGAAGGACTGGATTCCATTTATGGGAATCCAGTCCTATTTATTGTTATCTGCGCATAGGATGATTCTATCAATAGGAATGTAGCTATAGAAGTTTGTGCTATAGTACATAGTTGTGCAATATTCTACAACCTATATATGGATAGACATAACGTTTGGGTTGATTTATCAGCACACAGTTATTTTAGTTTTCAGGAAAATTTCGACCACTCGACCACACTTATTGCCATCGCTCATCAACATGAAACTGCTAAGCAAATAATCCTTATCGATGCCTAAGCGGAGGGCATGATGATTATCACGCTTTTATCCAACGCAGGATAATACTTTTATCATACGTTGGATAATACTTTTATCAAACGTTGGATAACACTTTTATCATACGTTGGATAAAACCTTTATCAAACGTTGGATAATACTTTTATCAAACGTTGGATAATACCTTTGTCAAACGTTGAAAAGACCTTTTTCAAACGTTAGACAACATCCTTGCCAAACGTTAGGCAATACTTTTGCCAAACATTGGGCAATACTTTTGCCAAACGTTGGACAATACTTTTGCCAAACATTTGGCAACAACTGGCAAAACGTTATCTAAGAAACAGCACACTCTTTTATTTCTGAGTAACAATTGTTATTGTTGACGAACATATACAAACATCGCGGATACGCTTACCAACAAGTGTGGTCGAAGTGTGGTCGTAAATTCTGAATTACAGGAATCGACCACGCCTGTAAGAGATTGATTGACAACGAGATGCATACGCCTGTGGTCGAGTGGTCAAAAATTTCATGAAAACTAAATTTCTGGAGCAGTTATCACCCCACACTTTCGCCTTACAAGCGTTTGGCATATATCTGTCGCCCATCACATAGTGGTCGCGATGCTCATGCTCTCGCGCAAGTCAACTATGATTTATACACCAATCTATCAATCATCAACTCAAATTTACACACAACTTTTTTAATAAATTGGAAGTGTGAGCGTACAAAACGAATACGATAAATATGGCTCATCGGTCTGCATATAGTCAGGAAGAAAAGCAGCATAATGGGGCGCTTGAGAGTCTTGGCTGTTGCAAATAGTTGCTTTTCAACATCACGCATGGCTTGTTTCGCACCATCAGGACATGCCACCTGATAAATCAGATGCTTGTCTTTCAACAAAGCAGGGAACACATAAAGCAACATTCCGGTTGGCCGAACCTGTTTTAAATTCATAACATAGTCGATGATCAGCTGAAAACTGCGTAGTCGCTTTACAAGATTCGCCACTCTGTCTTGGGTAATAGAAGTGGTGACATAGCGATAATAATAAGTAACCTGGGGCAGTACCACCACGGTAGAAACCTCAGACAAAAGTTGATAAGTCCATGGATTGTCTTCATGGATAATGCCTTCTATGAAATACAGCTTATGAGACAAGACGAACTGGCGGTTGACGAGTTTGTTCCATGCCATAATGGGAATGCGATGGAACAATATTGCCTCCACACATGCTTGTCCACCTGTCAGCACATAGGGACGAGAGGTATGATAGAACAACGATTTCCCCCCTACGCCCGACAGATTGTTGGCTATTCACTCGACAATAATGAAAGTTGGGGATTAAAACCAGTGAAAATAATTCCACAGAGCGATGGATGGGTGTTGCTTTATGGCAATGTTCAGAGTTGGAATGGTGCCAACTTCTATATTAGCAAGATTGACTTCGAAGGAAAAGAGCTTTGGAGAAAACAGATAGCAGAGTCAGACTTCAAGTCTTCGGGCTTTTCTGTTGTAAACGACGACAAGAATGTCTATATATTCTATACCTGCGACATGGAGATAGGCGACGACTGGGAGAAAATACCTGGCAAAGGTGGTATGCGAGTGATGTGTGTAGACATATCTAACGTTGAAACTGGTATAAACAGCTTGAATTCTAACCCGACAAAGACTTCACGAGTTATATATAATGCCCAAGGAGTTTTGGTTGACAATATGAACGATGCAGGACTATACATCGTCCCCAGAAGCTGCATTCCTAAGCATATACCCATTATTGGCTTACCAGAGTCTGCCTGCTCTTTAAGGAACTCAACAAGCCCACGCTGTTCCAGATTAGTAATACCAGCATCATATGCCCCCACACCTGGCAGTATAATTCTATCAGCCTTGGCTATTTTATCTTTTTCATTAGTTATAACTGATTTTTCTCCAATAGCCTTTATCATATTAGCTATTGACCCAAGATTTCCTAAGCCATAATCAACAACTGCAACCATATGTTCATCCTACCTTATATTTCTATTTTCTATTCCCAGCAGCTTACATACCTTAACTCCAAGCTTTATCATCCACATAGAATTCTTATAATCTGCCGGCGTCTTATTCTCTCCGTGAATAATTTCATCAAACTCTTCAACAGATACGCCAAGTTTCTTTGCAATATATTCCTTGTCCTGCTCCATCTGGTCTTCATCATAGGGATTAGTTTCCAACTGCTTCAATGCTTCATCTCTTGTCATTGTACCTGCAAGAATTTGTGTCGAATACACATTTTTTCTTGTATCAAAGCCGAATTTCGTTGGGAGATAATATCCCTCAAAAAACCTTGTAAATACATTCTCATAATGCTTATTAGCATATTTAGTCCACCCATATTTTTCATGCAGGAACTTTTCTGCCTCTGCCTTATCATAC
>OQVT01001710.1_pt1 | contig 14031 bp, 9 predicted proteins | sample 1691561 | NCBI WGS metagenome assembly OQVT01 (sample SAMN03418260, study PRJEB22391) | human gut metagenome | biome: human-gut; feature: organic feature; material: feces | host: Homo sapiens | place: Tanzania | collected 2013-01 | reverse complement strand
TTGCTCATGGCTTACCGAAAGCGTTGTTACTTGTTGTAAAGGTTGTATTTGTTGTTTTCCCTTACTCAGCAGGAATTGTGCCCCCCGTCAGAAGACGAGGTTGAAGCCGAGGCGGATGCCCCCCTTGGAGATGCCCGGATAGGCCGTGTAGGTGAGGCGTCGGACGTAGTCGATCTCAAACATTTGGAAGATGTTGTGGATGCCCACGACCATTTCGAGGTAGGGCTCGTTGGTCATGATGTGGGACCCCTCGGGCAGCTGCCACAGGTCCGTGCGCAGACGGTTTTCGGGGAGCGTGGGGTTGTTCTTCGACGTCAGATGGCCCCAGAGGCCCTTGAAGGCCACATACTCGCGGAGCTTCAGTCGGCGCAGGAGCGGGACGCGGTTGAAGAGTTTGCCCGCCAGGTCCCAGGCGAGGTTGAACTGGAGGTAGCGGTCGTTGATGAACTCCATGTCCTCCATGAGGTTGAACGACCCCTGGTGCTCGAAGAGCGACGTGTTGACGGCCGGCAGACAGAGCATGAAGTAGGGCGCGCGGTTCCAGGCCGCCCCCGCCATGAGGCGCATGTCGAAATGTCCCCACGAGGCGAGCCACAGTCGCTTGTAGGCCTTCAGCTCCGTGGTGTTGTAGCGATACTGCCCGCCCAGGAATCCCTGCAGGCCCATGGTGTGGCGGAGCGTGAACTGAGGCGCGTCGAGGTTGACCTCGATGCGATGCTGCTTCGTGTTGACGTAGCTCTGGCCCGGGCGGTAGTCGAGCGAGGCCGTGATCTCCGTGGTGCGGATGCGGGAGACGGGCGTGCCGTCGAGGGCGAGGAAGGAGAGCGTGCCCGTGGGGCGGTCGGCCTCGGTCTTGAGCTGCAGGGACGAGGCCAGTCCGTAGTCCGTCTCCCACGTGAAGTTGAGCGCCTGGCGGTTGAAGAAATACATCTGCTCCGCCTTCTGCGGCTTCACGGACATGAAGATATTGTCCTTGTTGTGCTCCAGGTAGCGGTCGGAGGGCGACTCCACGTCCTTGGTCGATTCGAGGCTGATCGTGCGCACGGGAAACTCGTTGGGCTGGTATTTCGGCTTGTTGAACGAGTAGGTCAGTTTGCCGTCATAGTAGTGGTGGCCCGACTTCGTGCCGTAGGCGTAGTAGCCCTCGCCAAACCAATGGGGCGAGAGCTGGGCCGTGGAGCGGGCCGAGGCCCTGAGGCGGATGCCATCGACGAAGTTGCGCGAGATGAGGGTGTTGATCGGTCCGATGTCGATCTTGCTGCGTCCCTCGGAGGCCGTCTCGATGAAGTTTTCGGCCACGGCCTTGACGCCGACCATCACCCACTTGAAGCGGCTCGTCTTGCGCATCTGCTGGATAAACTCCTCCATGTTGGCCTCGCCATGCGTCAGGGGCGCCCTTCGGTTTTCGGCCCAGAAAGCCTCGTCGCGCGTCTTGGCCTGGGGCTCATAGACGGTCTCGGTATGGCCGCGGAAGAGGCGGTCGTCGATGGGGTCGAAGGCATAGTTGTCGAGGCGCGTGGTGCGCACGACCATGGCGCGCTGGATCAGGCTCGTCAGCTGGAGCTCGGCCACCATGTTGTCCGTCGTCAGGGCCCAGTCGCCGTTGGGCAGCTGCTCAAACTCCTGCTCGAAGCGGATCGACTGGACGAAGTTGACGCCCGTGCCGTGGGGCATCTGCATGACGCATCGGCGGACGTGGAGCGAGGAGTCGTTGAGGACGTAGAGCTCGCCGCGGAATCCGAAGTCCTGGTTGTTGGCCGGCATAAACTGGAGGCGGATGCAACTGTCGCCCGCCACGGCCACGGTATCCTCGATATAGAAATGGTAGAAACTGATGGCTGTAGATCCTATGGGCGAGGGGAATCGCTTCTGGAGGAACGTGACCTGGTCGTCGTAGAGGTCGATGTCGCAGAAGATGTCCTTGGCCATGGTGTTGAAGACGTCGCCCGTCTGTATGAGTTTGGAGATGCCCCGCGTGGTCTGTCCGCGCACGAGGTCGCGCGTGGTGGCGGGGTGGCGACGGTAGAGATGGGTCGAGGCCGTCTCATCGACCGAGATGGGGAGGACAAACTGGTTGTTGTACTCCGAGACCTCCACCTGTCCGAGCAGCCAGGGCGAGGAGGAGAAGAGGCTCCCCTGCAGTTCCTCGGGCGTGATGTTGTTGATGGCCATGGTGATCTTCTGGTACTTGTCGTACTGGTAGAAGTCGTGGCGCTCGAGGTTGGTGCGCTCCTTGGCGGCTATGACGCGGCGCATGAGCTCCACGGCGGGGTTGCCCTTGCGCTTGTAGCCCTTCTTGCGCTTGGCCTTGACGGAGACCTCGGCCAGCTGGGTGTCGGAGGGCGTGAGGCGGATGACGAGGTCTCGCGAGGAGGTGCGGCTCGTGATGCGGACGCGCTCCGTGCGGTAGCCGACGGAGGAGACGCGCAGGACGTGGCCCTCGCGCCTGGGCAGGGAGAAGCGTCCCTGGGCGTCGGCCGAGAAGGGCGTCGGCTGGTCGGCATACTGGAGGGTGGCATGGGCGAGGGTGTCGAGTGTGACGGCATCCACCACCACGCCACGGACGCTCTGGGCGAGGGCCGCGAGGGCCGTCGTCCAGAGCGCTTTGTAAACGGTAACCCACTAAGACCTGCTTTCAAAAGTTTAACTAAATCAAAAGCAAAAGAAAACTTAGGTCTAAAACCTGATAAACCTGTATTATGCGTAATGGGTGGTTCTCAAGGTTCAAAATCAATAGATAAAGCATTCGTTGAAATAATAAAAGAATTATCACAAGAGCATAAATATCAAATAATTTTCCAAACAGGTAGAAAAAATTATTTTGATGTAACTGATAGATTATCAAAATTGTATCGTGACTATGACAGATATAAAAATATTATAGTAAGACCGTATTTTGATGATATGGTAACAGTTGTAAAAGCATCTGATGTTGTAATTTCAAGAGCCGGTTCTTTGAGTTTATCAGAAATTTTTGCATCTGATGTTGCACCAATTCTTATACCATATCCTTATGCAGCAGCAGACCATCAACGCAAAAATGCTAAATATGTATTAGAACAAGATGCTTGTATCTATATGGAAGATGCTGACACAGAACCAAATTCATTATTAAAAATTCTAGTAGATTTACGAGAAAATCCTGAAAAAGTCCAAGAACTAAAAGAAAAATCATCAAAATTAGCAAAATTTGATGCATTAAAAAATATCATTGAGCAAATTGAAAGAGTTGCTGAATATTATGCCAAATAAATTTAGTGGACAAGTTTATAAAATACATTCGGATTTTTACTATGTAAATAGTAATGATGAAATTTTTGAATGCAAAATTCGAGAAGTATTAAAAAAACAAGACCAAAAAATCTATGTAGGTGATTTTGTAGATATCGAAAACGGTTATATTACAAATATTCACCCAAGACAAAATTTTATACCAAGACCGGCAGCAGCAAATGTTAATCAAGTTGTTATCGTTTCTGCCGTACAAGAGCCAGCATTAGATTTTCATCAACTAAATAGATATATCGCTTTTGCTGAATATTATAATCTTGATATAAAACTATGTTTTAATAAAAATGATTTATCTTCAGATGACAAACTTATTGAAAAAGTTTTTTCTATATATGAACCATTAGGATATGATATTGTATTCACCTCAGCATTAGAAGGTCTTGAACTTGATGAATTTGAAGAACTAATGGACGGCAAAATATCTGTATTATGCGGTCAATCTGGTGTAGGTAAATCTAGTTTGATAAATTCACTTAACCCAGAATTTGAACTAAAAACTAAAAATGTAAGTGAAAAAACCCAAAGAGGTACACATACTACAAGACATTGTGAAATTATGAAAATCTCAGATAGAATTAGAATTATAGATACACCTGGATTTAGTAATTTGAAATTTGATTTTCTATTACCGCAAGATGTTTATAAACTATTTAGAGAATTCCGACCATATCAAAATTGTTGTAAATATCAAAACTGTTTGCATATTCACGAAGACGGCTGTAAAATTAAAGAAGATATTGAAAAATTTGCACCTGAACGATATGAAAGTTACCTTGAATTTGTCAAAGAAGCAAATGAATACAAAGAAAAAATCAAATATCAAGGTAAAAAAATAGAATCCAGACACAAACAAAATTTCAACAAAACAACAGTAAAAATTAGTACAAACAAAAGACAATCGTCTAGAAAAACTCTAAAACAAGATTTATATAAGGAACTAGAAGATGAATAAATACATTGAATTAGTAGATAAAAAATTAGATGAATATATGCCTATTGAATATCCCGAAGACATATTTAAGTCAATGAAATACACAGTAACACTTCCAGGAAAAAGACTACGTCCAGTAATGTGTTTAGAAACTTGTAGAATAATGGGTGGTAACTATGAAGATGCACTACCAACAGCCTGTGCAATCGAAATGTTACATGCTCAAAGCCTTATACATGATGATTTACCTTGTATGGATAATGACGATTTCCGTCGTGGTAAACCATCAAATCACAAAGTTTTTGGCGAAGCCGTTGCAGTTTTGGCTGGTGATGCACTACTTAGTTTTGCACCACAATTAATTATTGAAAAATCAACAAACCTAAAAGCAGAAACTCTAATCAATGTATTGCATGAATTCGTTCTAAGAGCAGGTGCTTACAAATTGATTGCTGGTCAAGTTGTTGATATTGAGAGTGAAAAAGGAAATATTCAAGGCTCAAAAGAAGAAACTTTAAAATTTATCCATACACACAAAACTGCTGATTTATTTAAACTTGCATTAAAAACAGGTGCAATGATTGCGAATGCTTCAGAAGAAAAAGTTGAAGAGATGGAAGAATTTGGTCAAAAATTTGGATTAGCATTCCAAATCTATGATGATATTATGGACGAAATTTCAACCTTTGAAGAACTTGGAAAAACTATCGGTAAAGATAAAGAAGCAGGTAAATTAACTTACGTTTCTTTACACGGTTTAGAACAAGCAAAAGAAAAAGTTCATACACTCGTAAAAGAATGCCACGATATCATTGATAAATATAATTCTGAAATTTTCTCATCAATGTTAGATAAACTAATCAAAAAAATTGACAGATAACACTAATTTAAACAACAATTCTTTGCATCTTGTTTTGGAGTTGTTGTTGGACAAATTCCATATACTGTTTTTAAGGTATTAGTCAATGTAGGATTAAGCATTATTGGTGTACATTTGCTCAAATATATATTTTCTAAACCCAAACGTTTAAGATTAAGTATATTTGATATTGTGTGTTTATTACATTTAGATAAAAATAGACTAATTTTTACGTTGTTAGTTTTAGCAACATCTTTTATTCTTTTATAAATCTCATATATCATATAAAAATTTGATACAAAATTTATATGTACAAAATTTTTAACTTTATGTTTCTCTGATAAAGAAATTACTAATGTTTTATCTGAGATATGTTTCAATAATTTATCAAAATATTCTTTCTGCTCAGTTGTATGTTCTTCTGTTCCGATAATAAGAATATTTTTATATTGATTTATATTTTCTATAATTTGAGAAATTTTCTGTTCAAAATCTGAATTATTACAACCAATTTTTATAGATTCTCTCTCTTTACCATGTTTAAACCCTTTTGCATCAAGAGCAGAACTTATTAATTGTGAATAATCATTATCACTAATTTTCACAACACCTTGAGGTACAAAATTATCTGTTGTAAATAATCTTCCTCTGTATAAATATTCTATATTTTCTAATGAATGACGAGCAATCAATATTGCACCAGGAAACGTTGCAAAATCTAATAAACAATTTTCAATACCTTTTCCAAATTGTCCAACAAGATTTTCATATTCTCCAAATTTTGGATATGTATATGCAACAATCATTTCACCATGTGTATAAACATCAATATTCTTATCTTTTGTTGCATCAAGAACATTTTTTAATTCTTGTATATTTGTACCGGCAACAAGTATTGCTTTGTTCGGTCTTGTCGTATAAGAAACTTCTGCTTGGATTGGTTCACCATATTGCTCTTTTCGGACTTTATTCAATAAATTATATAAATAATAATCTATTTCTACACCTTTATTAATCTTTTTTAAAAGTAGATTTTCGGATAAATCTAAATAATTTAAAGTGTCTAATAAATATAAAATTTCAGAATACGCACAACTATCATCTAAGTTAAAACTCTTTAATTCAACTAAATTTATACATATACTTTTTAAAACTAAAAACATTATCTCAAACAGATTTCTTTTTTTATCAGAAACTGTTTTTAATTTTTGGTTAAATTCTTTTTCTCCTAATTGAATTAAATGTGTAATATTTAATTTTTTATTTAATTTAATATCTGTTTTAATTGTTTTCGGTTTTATTCCTCGTTCTTCGCATATTTTTTTATAAGTATGAATAGATTCTAAAATCATCAATTTCAAATTAATAAGAGTTTGATAAAACTGTTCATTACCGGTTTCAAGGTTTGACATCAAACCTGATACAGTGTTCAAAATAATGTCTTCAGTCGAATTATTTTTTAAACCTAAATGTTTTAGTTGCAAAGTATAAAATGCTAACAATTTCAAATACATAACTAAAACTTCTCTCAAAGAAGAAGTTCTTGGGTTGATTGAACAAATACCCTTTGAAATGCAACTGTCATATTGATAATCTTCATTATAGTTATAAAACATAACAACATTATCTAAATACCATAATTAAAATGAATTCCCCAAATGGTGATATAAAAGTCTAATAAATTTTCAAACATTTTTGTTCTTAATATTAAACAAAAAACCAAAATTTGATATAATATAAAAAATAAAAAGGGAGAATAATGGTCATGCAAGAACAAATAAATTTATCTGAAAATGCCATAAAAGTATTAGAAAAACGATATTTAAAACGAGATACTCAAGGTAACTGTATAGAAAAACCTACCGATATGTTTAGACGTGTAGCAGATACAGTTGCAAAAGGTGATTTAAAATATGGAGCGACAAAAGATGATGTCAAAAAATTATCAGATAGATTTTATGATGCAATAACAAATTGCCAATTTATGCCAAATTCACCAACACTAATGAATGCTGGACGTGAACTTGGTCAATTGGCTGCTTGTTTTGTGTTGCCAATAGAGGATTCATTAGAAGGAATATTTGAAACAATCAAAAATACAGCCCTAATTCACCAATCTGGTGGTGGTACAGGTTTTTCTTTTTCAAGATTAAGACCTAAAAATGATGTTGTACACTCGACAATGGGAATATCTTCTGGCCCTGTTTCATTTATGGAAGTATTCAATGCAGCAACAGAAGCAGTAAAACAAGGTGGAACAAGACGTGGTGCTAATATGGGTATATTAAGAGTTGATCACCCTGATATTCTTGAATTTATCGACTGCAAAGCCGATAACAACAAATTAAACAATTTCAATATTTCTGTCGCCATTACAGACAAATTTATGGAAGCATATTTTAATAATAAAGATTATGATTTAGTTAACCCCCATACTAAAAAAACAACAGGTAAACTAAATGCAAAATTTGTATTTGATAAAATTGTTGATAGTGCTTGGAGAAATGGTGAACCAGGAATTGTTTTCATAGATACAATGAACTACGATAATCCAACACCACAAATCGGAGCAATTGAATCTACAAACCCTTGTGGAGAAGTACCACTCTTACCTTACGAAGCATGTAATTTAGGCTCTATCAATCTAAATAAAATGGTAAAAGAAAATAATGATGGAACTTGCTCTGTTGATTGGGATTTATTAGCAAAAACAACAAGAACTGCTATTAGATTTTTAGATAACATTATTACTATTAACAAATATCCATTACCACAAATTGCAGAAATGGTAAACAATAACCGAAAAATCGGTTTAGGTATAATGGGATGGGCAGATATGCTTATGAAAATAGGCATTTCTTACGCATCAGAACAAGGAACAAAACTTGCATCACAAATTATTGAATTTATAGATTATGAATCAAAATGTGAATCTATTGAACTTTCCAAAGAAAGAGGAAGATTTGCTAACTTTAAAGGTAGTATTTACGATAGTGAACATTATCTTTATAACAAATATAAAGATAAATCTGCAGGCAAAATTTCTGATGAACAATGGAAAGAACTTGATAACAAAATTAAAAAATTTGGTATAAGAAATGCGACAACAACATGTATTGCACCAACTGGCACAATTTCAATGATTGCTGGTGCTTCTGGTGGTATTGAACCATTGTTCGGTTTAGTATTTTCAAGATTAATTTTAGACAATACAGAAATGTTAGAAATTAATCCTATATTCAAAAATTATATGATTAAACATAATCTATATTCTGAAGAACTTATGAAAAAAATCGCAATAGATGGCTCTATCGCTCATATTAATAATATTCCAGAAAATGTAAAAAAAATATTCGTTACTGCACACGATGTAACACCATACTGGCATGTTAAAATGCAAGCAGCATTCCAACTTCATACAGATAATGCTGTATCAAAAACAGTAAACTTTGTTGAATCTGCTACACGTGACGATATTAAAGAAACATATATATTAGCATACAAAAGTCATTTAAAAGGAATTACAGTATATAGAAATAATTCTAGAACCTTCCAACCTATGAATTTAAAAAAAGAAGAAAAAAAATCGGAAGAAATTATTAAAGAAAAAATTAAGACTCCTGAAAAAACTATTCAGACAGAAAAAAATGAAGAATACAATCCATCAGGAGAAGTTAAAACAATAATTTGTCCTGAATGTGGAAACAAAATAGAAATGGCTGAAGGGTGCTATATTTGTTTAAATTGTGGATATTCTGGTTGTTCATAAATCATAAAGAAACATAAATTTTAAAAAGGCTGAATTTACATTCAGTCTTTTTGTTTCATTCGTTATATAATAGAGTTATGAAAAATACAAGACAAACACAAGTAAATACACATAGAGATGCGTGGGTAGAAATCAATCTTGAAACAGTTGCCCACAATGTAAAACAATTTAGAGATAATATTCCCAAAGATAAAAAAATATTAGGTATAGTTAAGGCAGATGCTTATGGTCATGGGGCAGCAATGATTGCACCTACAATGTTAGCATCAGGTATAGATATGCTTGGAGTTGCATCAATTGATGAGGGTTTAGACCTTAGACGAGAAAAAATCAATTGTGATATTCTTGTTGTTGGTGCTGTTCCAGTATGGTCATTTGAAATTGCAGCAGAAAATAATATTGAAATTTCAATATTCTCTCAAGCACATCTTAATGCTTGTAAACAAGCATACGAAAGAACTGGTATAAAACCAAAAGTTCATATAAAACTAGATACCGGCATGAATCGTATAGGTTTAGAACCAGATGTTGCAGTAGATTTTATTAAAACTGTACAAAAAGCAGACTATTTAGAACTTAAGGGGATTTTTTCACACCTTGCAAATGCTGAAAGTCGTGAAAAGACACAAAAACAATTTAATTGTTGGAATGATATCATTTCTAAAATTGATACAACAGGATTATTATTACATATTCTAAATACTGCTGGTTCAATGACATATAATTTCCCATCAAATATGGTAAGAATGGGTATTGCAATATATGGACTTTATCCAGATTTAGAAAAAGACTTACTATTCAAACCTGAACTTAAACAAGTAATGGGTTTAAAAGGACGTATAACCAATATTCATACAATGTCAAGAGGAAATGGTATAAGTTATGGTTATACATATATTGCAGATAAAGATATAAAAGTCGCAACAATCCCAATTGGATATGCTGATGGCGTACCAAGAGCATTATCAAACAAAATTTATGGAAAACTAAACGGTCAAAAAATAAAACAAATCGGTAATATCACAATGGATCAAATGATGTTTGATATAACAGGAATTGATGCGAACGAAGGCGATATAATAACATTATTAGATGACCAAGATTTATCAATTGATAACTGGGCAAACATTTTACACACAATAAACTATGAACTTACTTGTCGTTTAAAAGTAAGATTACCAAGAGTATATGTTAGATAATCAAGAGATATAATTTATTTTCGAATGAGCACTCTCTGCCATTCGTATTGCTGCTTGCGTATTCAAAAAGTTCAACGTAGCCATTAGATTTGTTCCTTGACGGAACTGATTTCTTGCAGCAGTCATTGTTTCATCTTTTACAGAATTAACAAATGTTTTATTGCTTACACTTTCAATATTACGCTTAACCTCTTTGGTATAAATTTCTTCAAGGTTAGGTGTTGTTTGTGACACTTTTGCTTCCTGTTGAACAGGTGCCGAATTTGCTACATTCTGTGATTGAATATTATTAACAACATTCTTAGCATTCAAACCCATATTTTCCATAAATTGATTGAATGGATTCATTGGTGATTCTGTAATACTTTCACGAGCAATTTCCATTACATCATTTTGGACTTGTGTTGAATAATTTTCGTTCTTTTCTGTTGCTAAAGTATTAGACTTTTCACGAGCACGACGAAATATCGCTTCTTTTATGGAAGCCGTTTCAGCCCTATCTATTGAAGATTTGACATCTATAAAATGAAAGTTATCCATTTTCCTAATATTTCCTCGTACCATTATTAACATGTTTTTCAGGCATGTCAATATAATATTATCCTATACCTCTATAAAGTTATTTTGTATTAAAAAATTAACTTATTTTATATACTTTTTATATATTTGTTACATAAATTAACATGAAATACCATTTTTTATACTCATATAAATGATGTATTTATAACATAGGATTTTCTCATACTATAGTATGAAGTATCAGTGTTCATGTTGGCAAAATCTTTTTTTTACGTTAAACTGATGACGGAGATTTATAATTATGAAATTACTCATTTACCTTATTTATTTGTATTTAACAATTTATACTATTTATTATGCCGCATTGGCTATCACTGGTTTAAAACGTGAAAAGAAAAATCGTGATGATTACAATAAAAAATATAACAATTTATGCGTTGTTGTATATTCACACAATAATAAGGAAACTGTTGAAAATTTAGTTAAACAACTAAAGAACCAAACATATCCTAAATCAAATTACACAATTCAAGTTATCTTAGATAACTGTAAAGATGAATCAGAAATTTTATTTCAAGGTGATTTAGATGTGAACGTAATGAATGTCAAAAACGTTGATACAATTGGTAAAGACCAAGCATTCTCTATCATTACGGAAAAATATTCATCTATTAAAGATTTAGATGCTTATGTATTTCTTGATGCAAAATATTACGTAAATAGCGACTTTTTAGAAAAAGTTAATGACTCATTACAAAAAGATGATGTTATTACTGGTGCTACAACATTGATTTGCAATGATAAGTTAACATTATTAGAAAATATTAAATATTCATATAACCAATATAAAAACAACTTTTTATCAAAATCACGTGCTTTGTTAGGATTTAGTAATTTAGTAAATTCTGATATTTTGGCTATGAGAAAAACTGTTGTAGATGAAATCGGCTCTGTTAATTTTAGAAGTACAAATGAAGAGTTAAAATTTACACTTGCATTATCAAAAATGAATGTAAGATGTGGATACAATTCAGATTTGAAAGTCTATATCGGACTTGAAGATTATGACTTTAAAATACCATCTTTATCAAAACGTATTGGATTATTTTTCAGTAATATTACACACATAAACAAAAACTTTAATTATACTGAACTTGTTGCATCTCTAATTTATCCAAACTGTTTAACATTAGCATTAGGATATTACCTAGTATTTGAATTTGCATTCAAATTCAAATGTTTATTAAATTATTATGTTATTGGTGCAGGTATTGCTTTATTTATTGTATCTTTCTGTGCAAGTTTATTACATGCTAAAATACATTCTAAAGAACATTTTTACTTGTTCTGTTATCCTGCTTATGCATTATGCAAAGTAATATATAACTTCCCACCATTAAGATTTATTAGAAACTGTTTATTTAAAAATGAACCAAACAAACATATTGAAAAAATGACTGCAAATGTATTTGTTTCTGATGGTTCAAGATATTATCCTTGTAAACTTGAAATTGTTTCAGAATCTGGATTAGCAAAAGTTGTATTTATAAATAAAAAGAAAAAATATAAAACAAAAAATCATCTAAGAGTAATTGATGCCATAAATGAAATCGTTGAAAAATTAGAAAGTTATGGTTATGGACTAAGAGTTTGCCAATGTTGTAAATACTTTGATCCTGATATTGATGGCTCAGTAAACCAAGTAAAAGGTTTCTGCAAATACCATTTTGCAAATCGAACTCCTGGTGATATCTTACCAACAGTTTTGTGGAACTCTTGTGAAGCATTTGATAAAATGAATATCGTTAATATGTTTGATGCTATTGCTGCAAAAAAACAGGAAGAAAAAAAATAAATAATGCCTGAAAGTGTATATATACATATTCCATTCTGCAAAAGTAAATGTAAATACTGTTCATTTATATCGTTTGAAAATCAAGAAAAAAAATTAGGATACTTATTTTCACTCTTAAAAGAAATTGATTATTATTACAAAGGTGAAAATCTAAAAACATTATATATTGGTGGCGGAACACCATCTATTTTATCAATAGATGAATTAAAAAAAATAATATCAAAATTTAATTTTTCGCAAAATGCAGAAATTACTATTGAAATAAATCCTAATGATGTCACATTTGAATATCTTTCAGGATTAAAAGCATTAGGATTTAATAGACTAAGTATGGGAGCACAAAGTTTTAATGATAATATCTTAAAACTGATTGGTAGAAGACATAATTCTCAAGAAATTTATAATGCAGTAGATTTAGCAAAAAAAGTTGGATTTAATAATATTAGCCTTGATTTAATTTACGGTTTACCGACTCAAACAATTGAAAATTTTGAATATGACCTAAATCAACTTATCAAACTTGATGTACAACACATCTCATTATATGGATTAAAAATAGATGAAGGTTGTTATTTCTATACACACCAACCACAAAATCTGCCTAATGATGACACACAAGCAGATATGTATCTTTTAGCGAATAGAATTACTAAACAAAATGGTTTTGAACATTATGAAATTAGTAATTATTCAAAACCTAATTACTATTCAAGACACAATACTAATTATTGGAGATGCGGACAATATTATGGTTTTGGACTTTCTGCTCATGGTTTTGACGGTGATATAAGATATTCAAATTATTCTACATTAGAAGAATATTTAAATTCACCAATTTCACACGAATATGGAACATTTTTAACAGATGAAATAAAACTTGAAGAAAGAATATTTTTAGGATTAAGACTCGCTGAGGGTATAAATATAAAAGAAATAAATAAAGATTTTCATATTAATTTTAATGAAAAATATAAACCTCAACTTGAAAAATATTTATCAACAGGACACTTACTTAAAACTAACATTGGATATAGATTATCTAATAATGAAACATCAAATGGATTTTTAATTAGCAATTTAATTTTATCCGATTTTATTACAAGTGAATAAATCAAAAAAATATCATATAATGTAATTATGCAGAAACGTATTATAGCATTAGTAGATTGTGACTCATTTTTTGTATCTTGCGAACAAGCAGATGATAAAGGATACAAAAATACTCCTACTTGCGTAATTTCAGGCAGAAATGGTTGTGTCATATCACGTTCCAAAGAAGCAAAACTATTAGGTATCAAAATGGGAATACCAATGTTTATGGCAAAAAAAGAATTTCCAGAAGCAAATTATATTGTTGCAAACCATGACAAATATAAATCATATTCTGAAAAAGTAATGAAATGTTTAGATGATTTTAGCCCTGATGTACAAGTTGTTTCAGTTGATGAAGCATTTATTGATTTAACTGGAACACGCAAACTATTTAATAGAAATTATATCAATATTGCTAGGTTAATACGTGAAACAATACTTGAAAAAACAGATATTCCAGTATCAATTGGAATCTCATTATCAAAAACATTAGCAAAACTTGCAAGCGACAAAGCC
>OQVT01001709.1_pt1 | contig 14036 bp, 16 predicted proteins | sample 1691561 | NCBI WGS metagenome assembly OQVT01 (sample SAMN03418260, study PRJEB22391) | human gut metagenome | biome: human-gut; feature: organic feature; material: feces | host: Homo sapiens | place: Tanzania | collected 2013-01 | reverse complement strand
GCTGATCAGCTCCAGTACAGCATCTCCCAGAAATTCCAGTCTCTCATTGCTTCCCGACTCCTCGTGACCCTTTGATGGCAACGAGGGGTTTTTCCCAGTTGATGTCATTTATCCGTTCCCTGACAATATCCATACTGACTTGCGAAATGTACATCCTGTGCTTTTTTACCAATGTTTCCATATTCGGGTTATTATTTTTCTGCAAATATATACAAAAGTTTAATGGAGTGACCAAAATATTTATGATTTCGGTCACTCCATTAAGCTAAATTCTATAAAAATCGCTTAATGCAGTGACCTTTTATTGGCTCCTGAGTTTTGTTTTATCCCCGGTCATGTTGTTTGGTAATGTCAGAACTGGAAGTAGCTCTTGGCGTTGCGGTAGCAGATGTCGGTGACCATCTTGTGGATGAACGGTAGTTCGGACTTAGGGAGACGGCCTGAGGCTATATCATCGCCGAGGAGGGCGCAGAGGATGCGGCGAAAATACTCGTGGCGAGGGTAGGAGAGGAAACTGCGGGAATCAGTGAGCATACGCCGCTTCTACGGAAGGATCTCCAATGAGCTCCGCACCCATCTGGGTCACTTCTTTTAATTTTCCCTGCAGGTTGGAAGTATTGGTAAAGGTATTGCCATTATAGCTGAAGCGCAGAGGCATCTTCTCTTCCATAAAATATTTTGCGGCACAGCGGGCGATGGACGGAGTAAAGTCCGGACGCAGCACCAGAGTATTTCCCTCTTTGTCAAAAAACTTATACAACTCCTTGCTGGGAGTGGTTCCGATCTCTTTGGAGAAGACATCAAAAAACTCGATGGAAGGGGTCTGGATATCTTCGTATCCGAAACAATGGATAGTTTTCTGCAGCTTCTGCTCCACTGCCAGTTTCTTTGCATATTCCTTGCCGTAAATGTCCCTGACACCTTCCGGCGTATGTAAAAGTCTGTTGTTCATAAGCGTTCCTCAATTCATACACTTTAATACATTAACGTGATACCATATTATCATAGTAGCATGTGAAACTATTTGTAGTATACTAGGAGACCTCTCCGCTGTCAAGAAATTATTATTTATTATTCCTCCCGGTCTTCCAGATCCTTTTTCAGAATATCGCTGGTGCTGCGGCCGGACTTTACGCCGTCCATCGCCCGCTGCGCAGCGAAGTATTTTATGGAGGAAAAGGTGCCGCTTCGTTTCAGCTACAACGGCAATACCTTTACCAATACTTCCAATCTGCAGGGGAAATTAAAAGAAGTGACCCAGATGGGGGCAGAGCTGATTGGGGATTCTTCCGTGGAAGCAGATGCCGAAGTGATCAGTATGGTGATTGAAGCACTGAAAAGTGCCGGGCTGACCAGATTTCAGGTGACCATTGGTGAAGTAGATTACTTCCGCGGTCTCTGTGAAGAAGCCGGTCTGGATGAGGATACGGAAAAGGAACTCCGTTCCTGTATCTCCGGCAAGAACTTTTTCGCTGCGCAGGAACTGCTGGAACAGAAGCAGATCCCGGAGCCGTATCATGGTATTTTATTAAAGCTGGCAGATATGTTTGAAAACATAGAATCTCTGGAAGATGCCAAGGCACTGGTGAAAAATGACCGTTCTCTGCAGGCCATTGCTAGACTGGAAAAGTTAAAGGAGCGGTTAGAGCAGTACGGGGTAGTGGAATACATTTCCTTCGATCTCGGAATGCTCAGCAAATATCAGTACTATACCGGCGTTGTCTTTAAAGCCTATACCTACGGCATCGGTGATGCGGTGGTAAAGGGCGGCCGTTACGATAATCTGCTCAAGAAGTTCGGTAAAGATGCGGCAGCCATCGGTTTTGTCATTGTCATTGATGATCTGTTGGAGGCATTATCCCGTCAGAAAGTTGCCATAACACTTCCGGCATCCGGTAAGGTATTATATTACCGTGCAGGAGATGAAGCCGATTATCTGGCAAAGCTGGCAGAAGCCACAAGCTTACGCAAGGAAGGAATTTCTACCGTGCTTTCTCCGGAAACAATAGAAAGCGAGGAGGCAGATCAGTAATGAGTGAAGAAAGATATCTTACGTTTGCCCTGGGAAAGGGCAGACTTGCCAAAAAGACACTGGAGCTGTTCGAACAGATCGGCATTACCTGTGAAGAAATGAAAGATAAAAATACCAGAAAACTGATTTTTGTCAATGAAGAATTGAAATTAAAATTTTTCCTCTCGAAGGGACCGGATGTACCGACGTATGTAGAGTATGGAGCAGCAGATATCGGTGTTGTCGGAAAGGATACTATTTTAGAAGAAAACAGACGGGTATATGAGGTGCTTGACCTGGGCTTTGGAAAATGCAGAATGTGTGTCTGTGGACCGGCATCAGCACGTGAACTGTTGCAGCATCATGAGAGAATTCGTGTTGCAAGCAAATATCCGGTCATAGCCAGAGATTATTTTTATAACAAAAAATATCAGACCGTCGATATTATCAAATTAAATGGTTCCGTAGAACTTGGTCCGATTGTCGGATTGTCCGATGTGATTGTAGATATTGTGGAAACCGGTTCTACATTAAAGGAGAACGGACTTGAGGTATTGGAAGAAATCTGTCCGCTTTCCGCACGAATGATTGTAAATCAGGTCAGCATGCAGATGGAAACGGAACGTATCAAGGATTTAATTTCCAAAATGAAACAATTATGTGAAAAACGGGAGGCATAAAGCAATGCGTATTGTGAAACTTACGGATGAAACAAAAAATAATTTATTGGAGAGTCTGTTAAAAAGAAGTCCTAACAGTTATTCTCAATATGAGAAAACCGTAAATGACATTATCGAAGATGTGCGTACGAGAAAGGATGAGGCTATTTTCGAGTACACGATGAAATTCGATAAATGTGAAATGAGTGCAGACAGAATCCGTGTAACAAAAGAAGAAATCCAGGAAGCTTATGAGCAGCTGGAAGATGACTTTGTTGCCACAATGAAACATTCTGCAGAAAACATTCGTAAATTTCATCAGAAACAGCTTCATAACAGCTGGATTGTTCCAGACGATAATGGCAGTATTCTGGGACAGAAAATTACGCCAATCTCCATTTCGGGAGTTTATGTTCCGGGTGGAAAAGCAGCTTATCCATCCAGCGTGTTAATGAATGTAATTCCTGCAAAGGTAGCAGGGGTTTCCAGAATCATTATGACAACACCACCTTCCGCAGACGGTAAGGTGAATCCGGGGACTCTCGTTGCGGCAGATATTGCAGGGGTGGATGAAATATACAAAGTAGGAGGCGCACAGGCCATTGCGGCAATGGCATTTGGAACACAGTCCATACCGAAAGTAGACAAAATCACAGGACCCGGTAATATTTTTGTTGCCCTGGCAAAGAAGGCATGTTTTGGTTATGTAAGCATTGACTCGATTGCAGGACCGAGCGAAATTCTTGTTCTTGCGGATGAAACTGCAAATCCGAGATTTGTTGCTGCGGATCTGCTTTCCCAGGCAGAGCATGATGAGATGGCAAGTGCCATTTTAATAACAACGAGCGAAGAACTGGCACAACAGGTTTCCAGGGAAGTGGATGCATTCACCAATGTTCTTTCCAGAAAAGAAATTATCTGCAAATCACTGGAGAATTATGGTTATATTTTTGTGGCAGAAAATATGGAGCAGGCAATTGATGCTGTCAATGAAATTGCATCCGAGCATCTTGAAATTTTGACGAAATCTCCGTATGAAGTCATGACAAAGGTAAAAAATGCCGGAGCTATTTTCCTTGGAGAGTATTCTTCCGAACCCTTGGGAGATTATTTTGCAGGACCGAATCATATTCTTCCGACAAACGGAACTGCAAGATTTTTCTCGCCGCTTAATGTCGATGATTTCCTGAAAAAAACGAGTATTATTTCTTATTCGAAAGATGCATTACAGGCAGTTCATAAGGAAATTGAACTTTTTGCAGAAAAAGAGGGATTGACCGCACATGCAAATTCGATTAAAGTTAGATTTGAAGAGAGCAAGTAAGAGGTGAAAATCATGGGGAGAAGTGCAAGCGTAAAAAGACAGACAAAAGAAACGGATATCAAGATTTCTTTGAACCTGGATGGAACCGGCAAATCAGAGATTTCTACCGGAATCGGATTCTTTGATCATATGCTGGAGGGATTTTCCAGACATGGTTTTTTTGATCTGGATGTTCTGGTAAAGGGAGATTTACATGTGGACGGACATCATACCGTGGAGGACACCGGTATTGTGCTTGGAAACGCCATAAAGGAAGCTTTAGGGGATAAGGTATCCATCAAGCGGTTTGGCTCCTGTATTTTACCAATGGACGATGCATTGTGCCTTTGTGCGGTTGATTTGGGAGGAAGACCGTATTTTAACTTTGATTGTACATTTCATGCACCGATGGTGGGAGAATTTGATACAGAGCTTGTCCGTGAGTTCTTTTACGCAGTGTCTTATACATCAGGAATGAATCTGCATATTAAAATGCTGGATGGAATCAATGCACACCATATGATTGAAGCAATTTTTAAGGCTTTTGCGAAAGCACTGGATGAGGCGTCTTCCAAGGACACAAGAATTACAGAGGTTTTAAGTACGAAAGGAAGCTTATAGATTTGATGAATACATATAAGAAATTCATACCATGTATCTACTTGAAAGAAGGAAAGGCGGTTGCCGGTTTTCAAAATAACACGGTATTAAGTGAAGAACCGGTAGAACTAGCCAAATATTATAGTGATTGTAATGCAGACGAACTGCTTGTATTTGATTTATCTTATGATGATGCGACTCATGAAGCAGCACTTGATGTTTTAAAGGAAATTTGTAATCAGGCAAATATTCCGGTAATCGGAGCAGGAAATGTAAAGCGTATGGAAGATATAAAAAAGCTTCTGTATGCCGGATGCATGAAAGCGGCATTAAATTACTCCAAAGAAGGAAATATTGAAATTACAAAAGAGGTTTCCGATAAATTTGGAAAAGAAAAAATTGTAGCATGTATCGCAGAAGCATCTGAAATTGAAAAGAACGGGGAAATCCTTTCCAGCTACGTGGATGAAGTTATTCTGGTTCATGAGAAGACGATTAAACAGGCTGTGGAAATCTGCAAGCTTCCGTTAATTGTTACTTTACCGGAAGTGTCACTTGATAAAATCATGGAGCTTCTGTCCTTTTCCTGTGTTATGGGTGTTACCGGTCCCGCCATCAATGAGAATGCGAAAGAATTAAATGATATCAAGGATTTGTGCGCAGAAAACGGAATAGAGGTACATACATTTGAACCGGAAATTCCGTGGGACGAACTGAAGAAAAACAGCGATGGACTTGTTCCGGTCGTGGTACAGGATTACAAAACGCAGGAAGTCCTGATGATGGCATACATGAATGAGGAAGCATATCGGAACACCTTAAAAAGCGGTCGTATGAACTACTTTAGCCGCAGCCGGCAGAGTCAGTGGCTGAAAGGGGAAACAAGCGGTCATTATCAGTATGTTATGGAAATGAAAGCTGACTGTGATAAGGACACGATTCTTGCAAAGGTTTCCCAGGTTGGAGCAGCATGCCATACCGGAAATTACAGTTGCTTTTTTAATGAAATTATGAAAAAAGAATATACGGAGTCAAATCCATTGCTTGTTTTTGAATCTGTGTTAAATGTCATTAAAGACAGAAAGGTTCATCCGAAGGAAGGCTCCTATACCAATTATCTGTTTGATAAAGGAATTGATAAGATTCTCAAAAAGCTTGGAGAAGAGGCAACTGAAATTGTAATTGCAGCCAAAAATCCAAATGCAAATGAAATCAAGTATGAAATTGCAGACTTTCTTTACCATATGATGGTATTAATGGTAGAGAGGGGCGTTACATGGGAAGAAATTACGGAAGAGCTTGATAAGAGATAGTATTTTTTCTGCTTCATTGTCATATGTATAAGAGAAAAAACATATGGGACAATGGGTAGAGATGAATACAGAGAAAAAGTTGGAGTTGTTACGGGAAATTCGGATGGAAAGTCAGAAAAATCATCAACTGATGGAAGACCGACAACGAATTTTAGGAATACCGGTAAAGTCATCCATGGAAAGTACACATAGTAGAGAATCCTGTGTTCCCTCGACTGGATTTCGAGGACTACGTTTTCGTATTTTAGGTGCACTTTGCTTATTGGGTGGCTTTGTTGTTTTTCAAAAGATGGATATGCAGTACCGGGGAATTGATGCAGCGCGTGTGATTGATGAAATTACACGAACCGTTTCCGTGGAACAGCTTATCAATAATGGAAGGATTATGTATTTCAATGAGGAAGCTGGCGTTAAGTGACGATATTCTGATGCAGGTGGAAAAGCCTGCACGCTATATCGGAAATGAAGTAAATGCAATAATGAAAAATCCGGAAGAGGTAAAAGTCCGTTTTGCCATGTGCTTTCCGGATGTGTATGAAATCGGGATGTCGCATCTGGGAATCCAGATTATTTATGATATGCTGAATTCTTTTTCTGATGTATGGTGTGAACGTGTTTATTCTCCATGGGTGGATTTGGATAAAATTATGCGTGAAAAGAATATCCCACTGTTTGCACTGGAATCCCAGGATAACATTAAAGATTTTGATTTTTTGGGCATTACCATTCAATTTGAAATGTGTTATACCAATATATTACAGATATTGGATTTGTCCGGAATACCGCTGCTTGCAAAAGACCGTGGTAATGATGACCCGATTGTAATTGGCGGTGGTCCCTGTACTTATAATCCGGAACCGATTTGTGACTTCTTTGATTTGTTTTACATTGGAGAAGGGGAAACACGTTACCGGGAACTTCTGGATTTGTATGAGCAATGCAGGGAGCAGGGAAAATCCAGAAAGGAATTTCTGGTTCTTGTAGCAAAAATTCCGGGGATGTATGTTCCGTCACTCTATGAAGTCGAGTATTTTGAAGATGGCACCATCAAAGGACGCAGGGCACTTGCAGAGGGGATTCCCGAGACGATAGAGAAGGAACTCGTTAAGGATGTTTCCGATACCTTTTATCCGGAAAAACAGGTCGTTCCGTTTATTAAAGTAACCCAGGACCGTGTGGTTCTGGAAATTCAAAGAGGATGTATCCGTGGATGCCGTTTCTGTCAGGCAGGACAGTTATATCGTCCGGTACGGGAAAGAAGTCTGGAGTATCTGGAAGATAAGGCAATAAAACTGCTTGACAGCACCGGACATGAAGAAATTTCCTTAAGCTCTTTAAGTTCCAGTGATTATTCCAAGCTTCCGGAATTACTTGATTTTCTGATGAAGGAATGCGAGGAGCGTAAGGTCAATATTTCGCTTCCTTCGCTTCGAATTGATGCTTTTTCACTTGACGTCATGAATAAGGTTCAGGATGTCAAGAAGAGTAGTCTGACCTTTGCACCGGAAGCAGGAAGCCAGCGACTTAGAAATGTAATAAATAAGGGACTTACCGAAGAAGTGATTTTACATGGAGCACATCTTGCTTTTGAGGGCGGATGGACAAGAGTAAAGCTTTACTTTATGCTGGGACTTCCGTTTGAAACCGAGGACGATATCCGTGGAATTGCGGAATTGTGTAATAAAATTGCAGCTGAATTCTATGAAACGGTTCCTAAGGAAAAGAGAAACGGACGGGTACAGATCGTGGCAAGTACATCATTTTTTATTCCGAAACCGTTTACACCGTTTCAGTGGGCACCACAATGTACGAAGGAACAGTTTCTGGACAAGGCTTACTTGACAAGAACCTCCATTATAAGCCAATTAAACCAGAAGAGCATTAAGTATAACTGGCATGAAGCAGATGTGAGTGTTCTGGAAAGCGTTATGGCACGAGGCGACAGACGTCTGAATGAAGTGGTGCTGCGTGCGTATAAAAAGGGTTGTATTTATGATGCATGGAGTGAATATTATCATCATGATGTATGGCTTGAAACATTTGAAGAATGTGGAATTGACCCAGACTTTTATACAACGCGTGAGCGGAGTGAAGATGAAATTTTTCCATGGGACTTTATTGATTGCGGTGTGACAAAAGCGTTTCTTCTCAGGGAATGGAAAAATGCGCAAAAAGAGATGGTTACTCCAAACTGTAAACAGCAATGTAATGGATGTGGAGCTGCAAAGTATGGATGTGGCATCTGCTTTGAAGATAGAAAGTCTCCTGCAAAGGAGGAAATGTAAGGATGAGAGTTCGAATAAAATTTTCCAAATACGGTCCGGTCCGTTTTATCGGGCATCTGGATGTGATGCGTTATTTTCAAAAAGCGATTCGTCGTGCAAAAATAGATATTGCTTATTCCGAGGGTTTTTCCCCTCATCAGAAAATGTCTTTCGCGGCACCCTTATCGGTGGGACATACCAGCAATGGAGAATATTTTGATATAGAAGTAAATCGTTTCGAATCAACGGAGCAGCTGAAAAAAGATCTGCAAAGTGTTATGGTGGATGGTGTGGATATTCTTGATGTCATAGTGCTTCCTGATGATGCAGGAAATGCAATGGCAAGTGTTGTCGCAGCGTCCTATTATGTAACGATTGACGAGAGTATTTCTTTGCCGGAACATTTTTATGAAAATCTGCTGGAATTCTATAAGCAACCGGAGATTATGGTCGAAAAAGAAACAAAACGCGGGCATCGGGAAATTAATCTGAAAGAAAGCATTTATGAGCTGGAGATACGGGAAGACAGCCTGCAAAAAGCAGATGAAGAGAAAAAAAGGCGTATTTATATGAAGCTCAATGCAAGCAGCGGCGGAAACATAAAGCCATCGTTTGTGCTGGAATGCTTCTGTCAATCCATAAATTACGAACTGCCGCCATTTAGCTTTAAAGTACATCGGATAGAAACATATCAGGAGATAGAAGGGAAGCTTCAGCCTTTATTATGGGAAAAGTAGTTATTACAGAAATTAAAAATTCCATATTAATCACCTTGATAGGAAAAACACAACCGGAAGCGTTCCAGGTATTTCCGAAACCGTCGGAAAATGATATCGTTGGAAATATTTATGTTGGACGGGTACAGGAAGTTGTAAAAGGAATCAATGCAGCATTTGTATCGATTGCATCCGGAAAGAATGTATTTTTACCTTTAAAGAAGGATAAGCCGGTTTATTTGCTGAATCGTGATTTTGAGGGTATGTTGAAGCAGGGAGATGAACTGTTGGTACAGATTGACCGAATGGGTCATGACAAGAAACTACCTGCTGCAGTAAACAAAAGCATAGACTTGGTTGGTCAATATGTGATTTGCCATCTTTATGGGAATGGATTTTCCTATTCCAATAAGCTTTCGAAAGAGAAGAAAAAAGAAGTAAAAGAAGAATTATCAAAGCATCCGGTGGAAGGTCGCCGGGAATTTGGTTTTACTATAAGAACAAATGTAGAGCAGCTTTCAGAATTTTCACCTGTTTTAACGGAAATGGAAAAGTTTGTTTCCGTAGCAAAAATAATAAAGGAAACTGCGGCGTATCGAAATGTTTATTCCTGTGTATATCATGCGAAACCGGAATATTTAACTTATATAGAAGGAATTCCACAGGAGAGCTACGAAAAGATTATTACGGAAAAGGAAGGGTATTATCAGGAACTGCTGGAAAACTTCCCGGCAGAAAGAATCCAGTTTTATCAGGATCCGGAATATCCATTGGAAAAATTATATTCCCTGAAAACACATTTGCAGCAGGCACTAGAGAAACATGTATGGCTTCCGGGAGGTGGTTTCCTTATTATTGAACCGACAGAAGCCATGACAGTAATTGACGTAAATTCGGGAAAGGGCAGCAATCAAAAAGGAAAGAATAAAGAGCAGGTTGCATATCAGACGAATCTCGAAGCAGCACGTGAAATTGCACGACAACTCAGACTGCGGAATTGTATGGGAATGATTATGGTTGATTTTATCAATATGGAAGAACCGGATCATAAGACAGAGCTTTTGCAGACATTGGATGCTTATTTGCAGGAAGACAGGTGCAGATGCCGTGTCGTTGATATGACGGTACTTGGAATTGTTGAAATTACCAGAAAAAAATTTAATAAACCATTAAAAGAATTACTTGACATAAACGATATTTGATGTTATTTTGGTTAAGTATGCCGCATAACGAGGTAGAAGTATGTCATTTTTTAGACAGCACCGTAGTTAGCGAGTAAACCATTTATTGGTTAGTATAGGAGGTGCCATATGTACGCAATCATTGCAACAGGTGGAAAGCAGTACAAAGTTTCCGAAGGAGATATCATCAAAGTTGAAAAGCTTGATGCGGAAGCAGGAGCTACTGTAACATTTGACCAGGTTATCGCAGTAAGTGATAAAGAGCTTAAGGTTGCCGGAGATGTAGCAAATGCCAGCGTAACTGCAACTGTTATGGAACAGGGCAGACATCGCAAGGTTATTGTTTATAAGTATAAGAGAAAATCCGGTTATCATAAGAAAAACGGTCATAGACAAGCATACACACAGGTTAAGATTGATAAGATTAACGCATAGTATGCATAGAATGGAGTAATATGACAAAAATCATCATATTACAATCCAAAACCGGGGAATATCAAGGTTTTTTATGCGACGGACATGCGGGATATGCAGATTATGGAAATGATATAGTCTGTGCCGCAATTTCCATGCTGGTAATTAATACCATTAATTCGCTGGAGCAATTCACGGATATAAAATTGGAAATTAACAATAATGAAAAAAAGGGACAGATATCCTGTACATTTCATTCAAAACCGGATGCAGATGCAAAGCTTTTGATGGATTCCATGGTATTGGGATTACAAGGTGTCGTACAAGAGTACGGTAAGAAGTATTGTGAACTTAAATTTAAGGAGGTGTAGACCATGTTAAAGATGAACCTTCAATTTTTCGCTCATAAAAAGGGAGTTGGTTCTACTAAGAACGGTAGAGATTCCGAGTCCAAGAGATTGGGTGCAAAAAGAGCTGACGGACAATTTGTGAAAGCTGGTAACATTTTATACAGACAGCGTGGAACAAAAATTCATCCTGGTATTAATGTAGGCCGTGGTGGTGATGATACACTGTTTGCTTTAGTGGATGGAGTACTTAGATTCGAAAGAAAAGGAAGAGATAAGAAACAGGCTTCCGTTTATCCTGTAGAGAAATAGTACGAAGGTTGAAAGGCTTCAAACTTTATTTGTTTGAAGCCTTTTTTAATCAGATGTTTTTCTTTTGTTAATGAGGTGACAAAAATGTTTGCAGATCGAGCAAAAATTATTGTAAGAAGTGGAAAAGGCGGAGATGGACATGTTTCATTCCGCAGAGAGAAATATGTACCTGCCGGAGGTCCTGACGGTGGTGATGGAGGACATGGCGGAAGTGTGATTCTGGAAGTGGATGATGGATTGAATACACTTACGGATTATCGTCATGTACGTAAATATCATGCAGAAGATGGTGAAAATGGCGGAAAGCGTAATTGCAGGGGAAAGAATGGTGAAGATATCATTCTGAAAATGCCGGAAGGAACTGTCGTTAAGGAGGCAGTTACCGGTAAGGTGATTACGGATTTGTCCGGTGAAAACCGTCGCTTTGTTCTGCTGGAGGGTGGCCGTGGCGGAAACGGAAACCAGCATTATGCAACAAGTACCATGCAGGCACCTAAATATGCGCAGCCGGGACAACCTGCCAGAGAAATGGAATTGCTGCTTGAATTAAAAGTAATTGCAGATGTGGGACTTGTGGGATTCCCGAACGTTGGAAAATCAACATTTCTTACAAAGGTATCAAATGCCAGACCGAAGATTGCAAACTATCATTTTACAACGTTGAATCCGCATCTTGGCGTGGTAGATCTGGAAGATGCCAAGGGGTTTGTCATTGCGGATATTCCGGGTCTGATTGAAGGTGCTTCGGAAGGCGTTGGTCTTGGATTTGAGTTTTTGCGGCATATTGAAAGAACAAAGGTGATTATTCATATTGTTGATGCGGCATCTACCGAAGGTAGAAATCCCATTGATGATATTTATGCAATAAATAAAGAACTGGAAAATTATAATCCGGAAATTGCAGCAAGACCACAGGTAATTGCTGCTAATAAAGTTGATATGATTTTTGAAGATGGCAGCGAGAATCCGGTTGATTTATTAAAGAAAGAATTTGAACCAAAAGGCATTAAGGTTTTCCCAATTTCTGCAATTAACGGTGCAGGGATTCGTGAACTGTTATATGAGGTGCGTCATATGCTGGATGGAATTGACGAGAAACCGATTGTCTTTGAACAGGAATTTTTCCCGGAATATATGATTTCAGACAGTGATGAGCCGTATACGGTGATCTATGATGAAGAAAATGATGAATATGTTGTAGAAGGACCGCGCATCGAAAAAATGCTGGGTTATACCAATCTTGAGTCAGAAAAAGGCTTTACATTCTTCCAGAATTTCCTTAAAATGAATGGGATTCTGGAGCAGCTGGAAGAACTTGGAATTCAGGAAGGTGATACCGTGCGTATGTACGGACTTTCTTTTGACTATTATAAATAGGAGGATATTATTCCAATGACAAGTAAGCAACGTGCATATTTAAAGGGACTTGCAATGAACATTGAACCGGTTTTTCAGATAGGAAAATCGGGATTGACACCGGAAGTTACCGAAGCGGTTCATGAAGCATTCAACAAACGGGAGCTGATTAAACTTGCAGTTCTCAAAAACTGTATGGAAGATGCCGGAGAGATGGCAGCAATTCTTGCAGAACGTACCGGTTCCTGTGTGGTACAGGTGATTGGAAAGAAGATTGTTTTATATAAAGAAAATAAAGACCACAAGAAAATTGAACTGCCAAGATAAGATGATGGAAAGAACAGAAGCAAAAAGAAAAATCGGAATATTGGGCGGCACCTTTAATCCAATTCATAACGGACATCTTCAGATTGCACAGCAGGCAAAAGACTATTTGTCATTGGATGAAATGTTTCTTATGCCAAGTGGGAATTCCTATATGAAAAAGGCATCTGAAATTCTTTCGGGAGAAATACGCTCTGAAATGGTGCAACTGGCTGTCGAAGAGTATGAGGGAATGTATTTGTCTAAAATGGAGGTAAACCGTTCCGGAGCTACTTATACTTATGAAACATTGCAGTTGCTTCACCAACAATATCCGGAAACAGAATTTTATTTTCTGGTTGGTGGAGACAGTCTGTTCTCCATATCAAACTGGAAAAATCCGGATATGATTTTCCAACACTGTACCCTTGTGGTAGCCACAAGAGACGATAAAACAAGCGATTGCCTGAAGCAGCAGATGGCAATGCTGAAAAGGGAGTTTCAGGCAGAAATTATTTTACTGCCGGAACACTTAATTACGATATCTTCATCGGATATTCGTGAAAGAATAAAAAAAGGACAAAGCATTGAAGGTCTGGTTCCGCCGAAAGTGGATGAGTATATTCGGAAGAACCGTTTGTATGAATAGATTACGGGAGGCGTCAAAGTGAAAACAGCCGATATAAAAAAAGTAAGAAAAAAAATGGAAAAAATCATGGATGCGCACCGGTTTGAGCATACACTTGGAGTTACGTACACGGCAGCGTGTCTGGCGATGCGCTATAATGTGGACATTGTAAAAGCGCAGATGGCAGGATTGCTCCACGACTGTGCAAAGTGCATGACGAATGAAAAAAGAATTTCGATTTGTAAGAAACATAATATACAGATGAACTCTGCCGAAATCGAAAATCCATTGCTACTGCATGCCAAGGTTGGAAGTTATATTGCAATGGAAGAATTTAACATTCATGATGAAGATATTATCAATGCCATTTTGAATCATACAACCGGTAGACCGGCGATGACGATGCTGGAAAAAATTATTTATATTGCAGATTATATTGAACCCGGGCGGAAGCAGGCACCAAATCTGGCAGAAATCCGTAAGGTTTCATTTCTTGATTTAGATAAAGCACTGCTGATGATTTTAGAGGATACTCTGGAATATTTAAAGAGCACAAATAATACCGTGGATCCGATGACGCAGAAAACGTATGACTATTATTGCAATCATAAATCCGATGAAGGAGGAAA
>OQVT01001708.1_pt1 | contig 14044 bp, 10 predicted proteins | sample 1691561 | NCBI WGS metagenome assembly OQVT01 (sample SAMN03418260, study PRJEB22391) | human gut metagenome | biome: human-gut; feature: organic feature; material: feces | host: Homo sapiens | place: Tanzania | collected 2013-01 | reverse complement strand
ATATTGGCTATCTTCCATCTCGACCAAACGGGTCATCATACGATGAAAGTCAACCAATGTATGCTTAGGTCCAGCAAAGTTTTGACAACACTCAGCATTCATCGCCTCCATGATAAGCGATGCAATATGAGAAGCCATGTCAGGCGTAGCATTTTCTATTTTTATCTTCATAATGCCTGCAAAGATAAGCAAAATAACCAAGACAAACGAATTTTGTCTTGGTTATTTTTTAAAGATATTGTGAAAAATAAAAAAACAGTTTTGTTAGCGTGTAACAACCTCTATTTCAGAACTTCAACATTGCTTCTTTCAAGTCAGGCGCCTGTGCTTTAAGTGTACCTTTTCCCTTCAGAACTACGATGCATTTTCCAAAGAAAGCCTTACGCTTCGGACCGGTAAAACGCTCTAAAGAGGTTTGGCATCCATTATCTGTTCCAAGAATGTGGGCATCAGATGAGAAGAAAATCAGTCGTTTTATAGCGATTCCTGTTTTTCAGAACTTTCTCTGATTTTCAGAATCATCGGCACCACCTCTTTATATATCTTCTCATCTCCATTGATACTTCTCATCAGGAGTTCGCATGCCTTGGTTCCCTGTTCGTGGGCTTTGTCCATGATGGCTGTGAGACGAGGAGTAACGAAGGCAGCCGTGTCTCCATCCGTAAAGCCGATGATGGCAACATCCTGCGGAATGCGAAGCCCTTTGGCCTTGATGGCGTCAAAGGCTGCATAGGTGATGATATCGTTGAAAGCTAAGATTGCATCCGGCCGATTGTCGCCCTCCAGGAGTTTCAGAGTTGCGTTGCGGGCCACATCGAAATCAATTTTGTCACAGACAACCAGGTTTCTATCTATCGGAATATGATTATCTCTGAGAGCCTCCAGATAGCCGTGCTTGCGGCGGCGCACCATATCGAGATGGTTAGGACCGCCGATGAATGCGATACGTTTCGAACCGGTTTCGATGAGGTGCTGCGTGGCTTCCTGCGCTGCCACATCTCCATTTCCTACCACCTGAGAGAACTTGTCTTCCAAACAGCAGCGGGCGAAGAATACAAGCGGGATGGACATCTTATGAAGTTGTTCGAAATGAGAATAGTCTATGGTATCCTGCGCCAGACAGGCAATGATGCCTTCCACGTGCATATTGAGGAAGTTGTCGAGTGCCATTACCTCTCGCTCATAATCTTCATGACTGTTGGCACTGATAACGGAATAACCGTGTTTGGTTGCATAATCTTCTATACCATCGAGAACGGCAGCATAGTAGTGGGTCACCAGATTAGGGACGATGACACCTATCACGTGCGGTGCTTCCTTGCGGAGGCTCTGCGCAAACGGGTTAGGTCTATAATTGAGTTCCTTGGCCAGATCTTTGACCTTCTTGGTCATCTCCTCGCCCACTTCGTGGCTGTTGCGCAAAGCCCGTGAAACGGTAGCAATGCTGACACCAAGCTGGGCTGCCAAATCCTTCAAAGAGGTTCTACGTTGTTTCATATAGTTGCTGATTTGTAGTCAAATAAGAGTTCATTTAATTACACCTCACAAGCATCTTTGTTTAGTAAAAACTTTATCAAACCAGTGAGTACACTTTTTCCTCTGCAAAGATAGTATTTTTTCTCTAAAGGCGCAAACGTTTACGTGTGTTTTTTCACAAATTTAGAAAGATTATCACTAAAAATGTACTAATTTTGCAAATGAAAGTAATGAATAGTTGATAATAAGTTAGTTAGAAACAGGTAAGGCTTAGATTTGTCGTGAGGACAAGTTTAAGCCTATTTTTTTCTGAATTCTCTCTTCTGATTTCTCTCTTATTCTGGATTTACTCTGAATTCCTTGAAGAATCTTTTTTAATCCTCTTTCGAGAACTTATCCTCTTATTTTTTGAAAAAAACTTCCGAGGAGCCTCTTGAAGAGTCCTCTTGAGAATCCCTTGAAGAGAACCGCGAGAAACTTTCGAGGAGACCCCGTGAGGTTCCCCTTGAGAATTATCTTTAGTTTCTTTCTCCGAACTCCTTTTCAGAATAATCTACTATTTTCAGAAGAACTTTCTCCCAAAATCAGATATAGTATTCTGCAGTATCCACGAGTCCTGCCCTCAGCGCATACTTGGTAGCCTCATGAACATTGTTCACATTTAGCTTGCGGAAGATATTCTTGCGATGGGTGTTCACGGTATGGAAACTTGAGAATCGCTTGTCTGCTATTTCCTTGGTCGTCATGCCGAGAGCGATGTCTTTCAGTATCTCCGTCTCTGTCTTCGTCAGGTTAACCTTCTCCTCTACCTCATGCTTAGGAGCCAGAAGCACTTCCATCATGCGCTGACAGATGAACCGATTGCCATGCACGCAGAACTTGATGGCTTCCTTGATTTCTGAAAGCGGACACTCCTTCAGCAGAATACTGAACTGCATGCTACTGGCTATCAATACCCTTACCAGCTCGGCACTCAGATCTTCGCTGAAGAGCAGCCAGCGTGTGTGAGTGAATCGCTGCTGGAGTATCAGCAGTTCATCGGCATCGTTGATATCGAATGAAGTGTAGTCTAAGACCACTACCGTATCGTCGTTCTCCTTCAGCGCCAGCATCAGTTCGGCCTTGTCATCCGTATATTTCCATTCCAGTCCTTCCATCCCCTGCAGCACGTATATCATGCCCGCACGGGTGATGTCCTGTCTGTCTGCTAATAAAATTCTCATAGTTATATTCTCTCCTATTTTTTTATGTTGTTATTCTCCTTATATATTCTGTTTGCGCACTGTAGCCATCGCTCCCCGATTGATTTGGAGGATGATGATACCGGTTCGATATTCAACTGATATTTATTCGTTTTTTATACCATTGATATATCTCTATAATGCAAAACGACCCATAGGCAACTTTGAGGAGTCGCCTATGGGTTATTTTTCTCGTATATCAGAACGACATCATGAAGCCGAAACGGATACCCCACTTGTCGATGTTGTTGTTATTCAGATAGGTGAGTCGTCTCACATACTCTACAGAGAAGAACTTGAAGATGTTGTGCACACCTGCCACGCACTCCCAGTAAGGTGTATCATTCATCACATGAGAGTTTTTAGGGAACTTAAACAGCCTTTCGTCTCCCTGGTTCTTCTCCAGATATGGATTGTTCTTGTCGGTAAGATGGCCCCACACGCCCTTGATGGCAAACCACTCGCGCCACTTGAGTTTCTTGATGAGCGGAATGCGGTTGAGCAGCTTGCCGTTCATATCCCAAGAGAGTGCCCAGAACACCTGGCGGTCGTTGAGGAATTCCCAGTCTTTCATCAAACTGATTGTTGTCTCCTGCTCAAAGTAAGAGAGGTTGATAGGAGGCAGGATGAGCATCGGGAACGGCACCTTGTTCCACTGTGCCTGTCCGATGGCATGAAAGTCGAGATAACCCCAACTGCCGAGCCACTGGCGCTTGTAGATGCTCAACTTGGTGATGTTGCTGTGATACTGACCGCCCATGAAGCCCCTGAAGCCCATCGTGTGCGAAAGTCCGATTTCCGGACTGTCGAGATTGATTGGCAGTCGCTGCTGCTTGGTATTCACATAGGTAACACCCGGATTATAGTTGATGCCCACGTTGAGGTCGGTCATGCGGATCTTCTTCACCTCGGTACCATCCAGATGATAGTAGTGGAGATTGCCCACCGTGCGGTTGCTCTGGAAGCGGAGACTCGTATTGAATCGGAAGCCCCAGTCGGTCTCGTAAGTGAATGCCAACTTCTGGCGGTGGTAGAGGAACATCTCGTCCTGAGTTGCTGCACGGAAGGTCATGAAGAAGTTGTCCTTATTGTGCAGCAGGTTCTCGTCTGAAGGAGAAGTCACATCTCGGGCCACCTCGAAAGTGAGGTTGCGCATCGGGAATTCAAACGGACTGTTCTTCTTCTTGTTGAGCGAGTAAGTGAAGATATTGCCCGTGTACCAGTCGTTGCTCTTGGTACCGTAGGCTGCATATCCGTCCCAGAAGAAATGCGGATTGAGGGCAGCCATGGTTCTACCGGCCAGTCGCAGTCGGATACCATCCACGAAGTTCTTAGAGATATAGGTGTTCACCGGTCCGAGATCGAACTTGCTCTTCTTGCCGTCCGTACCGCCACCTATCTCCACGTAGTTCTCCATCAGGGCCTTCACGAAGAAGATGATATACTTGAATCCCTTCGAGTTTTCCATGCGGTGGATAAAGCTATCCATCGACGATTCACTCTTTGTGAGGTCCACCTGCCTGTATTTGTTCCAGTAGGCCTCGTCGCGGTTCATGGCATCCATATCGTGCCTTACCTTGGCCTTACCCTTGAAGAGTATCTTCGGTAGTTCATCGAAGGCATAGTCGGTAAGTCGGGTGTTCCTCACCACGAGCAGGTCTTGCAGCATACTGTTCACATGCAGTTCGGCTATCATATCGTCTTTCGAGAGCACCCATTCGCCGTTGTCGAGCCTGGTGTATTCCTGCTCTATCTTCATATTCTTCACATAGTTCACGTCGGTATTGTGAGGCATGTAGAGATTGCATTTCTTCACGTGCAGCGAACTGTCTGCGAGTACGTACAGCTCTCCACGGAAGCCGAAGTCCTGCGAATTGGCAGGTATAAACTGGAGATGATAGCAGAGGTCTCGCTCTACATACACCGTGTCTTCTATATAATAATGATAGAAGGAGATGCCCGTTCTACCGATAGGCGAAGGGAACGGATACTGCAGCAGGCGCACGTAGTCGTCGTAGATATCCACATCGGTGAAGGCATCCTTGAGGGCTGTATTGAGTATCTCGCCGGTCTGGATTACCTGTCCGATACCATTGCTCTGCTGGCCCTTGATGATGTCTTTCTCTGTCTTCGGATCCTTGCGATAGATGTGCTGCGAAACCGTCTCGTCGATGCTCACCGGAAGGGTCAGCTTTCCGTTATAGGGAGAGGTCTCTACCTGGTCCAGAAGATACTGTCGCTTGCTGAAGAACTTGCCTTCCAGCTGCTCTTTCTTTAGGTCGTTGAGGGCAAGCGTTATCTTCTGATACTTGTCATACTGATAGTAATCATGATTGCTGAGATCGGTCTTTTTCTTGGCAGCTATCACTCGCCTCATCAGCTCCACGGCAGGGTTGTCCTTACGACTATATTTGCTTCGCTTGGTCTTCACCACCACCTCGTTGAGCTTATGGCTGTCGTCCTTCAGCTTTACTTCTATGAAATCCATTTTCTCGTTTACGCTGATGGTCTGCGACTTGTAGCTCAGGGCAGATACTGTGAGCACCCAGCCTGGATGTTTCTCGATGGAGAACTTACCCTGACTGTCGCTGGACACGGCTATCTTATGCCCGCGATATTGCACGCTGGCATAGGAAACGGCAAATCCATCCTCATCTATGACTCGTCCTGTTATCTTTTGTTGGGCCATCAGCTGGAGTGTAGAAACCAGCAGCAGCACAACTACAAAATACAATTTTCTAAAAACCTTCATACCTTATTAATATATAGGAGGGCATAACTGCGATGCCCCACCCTTAACTTAACTCTTGACTACTAACTGTTTTTTCGTCAACTTTCTATTTCTGGCTGCAAAGTTAAGAATATTCTTCTGAAAATCTGCGAAAACTATTTAGTAATTTAAGTTTTTTATAAGATTTAAATGCTTTGCCGCCTATTTTTTCAGATTTATATCCAAATTAAAACTGATATTACTGATATTGATATCGCTGAATCTAAAATTCAACTTAAAAAATAAGTCTGCAACTGAACTCAAGAGAGGGAGAAGGAACCAACTGAACTCAAGAGAGAGAGAGAGAAGGAACCAACTGAACTCAAGAAGAGGGAGAAGGAACCAACTGAACTCAAGAGAGGGAGAGAAGGAACCTACTAAACTCAAGAGAGAGAGAAGGAACCAACTGAGCTCAAGAGAGAGAGCCATCAGCCCACCTCAAGCAATGTATTACAGCAGATAAGCCTCCATATCAGAGAGTTTCGTCAGAAGCCCGTCAGGCACACTCTCATCGTATTCCTTCTTTTCCCATTGCAACCCCTTGATCCACAATGTATGGCAACCCAGCTGACAGGCAGGAAGAATATCCTTGCTGAAGGTATCTCCCACCACTAGCACCTGCGAAGCCGGCAAATCCAAAGCACAGACACCCAGGGCGAAGATAGCAGGATTTGGCTTGCGAACACCCACTACCGCCGACTCTATGACGCGACTGAAATAACCATCGATGCCCGCATCCTTCAACACCTGATTGATATTGCCATAGAAATTGGACACAAGAACCATCGGATAACCCGCCTGCTTCAGATGCTCCAACACCTGTTTGTTTTCGGCCAAAAGCTGCTGGGTCTCACTATTGATATAGGCAGCCATCGATGCAGAGATTTCTGCTATCTCCGACTCACTCAACTCGAGCCTTTCAGCAAGAGCCTGCTGCTTCAGGGCATCGTCCTTACCGGTTTCCAACAAAGGTGCACTGGCGAGGAAAGACAACTGGAAATGTATCTTCATGCGGAGGATATCCTCGAAGTGGTCCTCAGCCTTCACCAGTGGATGCACTGCCAGCACACGCTCACCATACACGTAAGCATCGCGGAAAGAAGACTTGCCGATGGATACACCCGGCTCCACCTCCTCATCAGCATTCACGCCGATACCGAAGTGCTCGTAGCCTTTCCACAACACCTCCGACCAGTGGTCGCCCCTTGTATCGAGCGTACCGCCATAGTCGAAAATAATTCCCTTTACATCCAGTTTCTTATTCATCATTTTTCTGTTTCAAATCCTTATTTCCTATCTTGATAAGCAGGATGCCGACAGCTATCCAGAACAACTCTCGAAGGCGGGTAATGAGACCCGTATAGACGCCTAATGCACCCGTAAGATGCAGCCCGTCCACCGCCAGAGCCAGACCACCCTCACGCGCTCCCAACTGCATCGGAGAGAAGAAGATGAGATTGCTGAAGAGCGAAGAGAATGCCAATATCAGAATACTGTCGAGAATGTTCACATCCGCAGCGAAAGCCTTCAGGATGAGATAGATTTCCACACTCTGAAGCACGCGTGCTGCCACCTCGGAAAACAACGAGAGATAGAACGTGCGCTTGTGCTGACCGTGGAGCATCGCTATCTGGTCGTCTATCTGCTCCAGCGTTTCCTTCTTAGATTCCGCAAAGCCTCTCGCCCATTTCTTCACCATCGGGATATGCGTAAGGATTCGGATGCCCTTCTGAGCCATGCCCGTGCGATAACCGCGAGAGAAGAAGTAGATGCCCAGCAGGCAGAAAGCGCCTATCAGCACCAGCATGATGCCCATCGGAACGCCTACCGGATACATTGCCACGAAGAGGAATATCGACAAGAACCAGAACCAGAAATGCGAGAAGATGTGCATCATCACATAGAGGATAACCGACGAGGTGGCCTTGCTCACTCCCGTATAAGGCTTCAGCTCCATGATGCGGTAAGGCTCGCCGCCCATCAGTCCGCAGGGCGTAGTATAGTTGAGTGCAAATCCGCTCACGGTCAGTTTGTACACGCGCCAGAAGGAAAGCCCCTTCACCTTGCCCTCGTCATTGATGATGAGATACCAAGAGAGCGTGTTCACCATATACACCGCCAGCCACAGGGCGAGTATCAGCGGAAAGTAGATGCCCGCCTGCTTCAGATAGCGCCAGATGTCGGTATAGTCCATATCCATCGTACAGAGCATGATGACGATGGCGATGATACCGAAGGCCATGAAGATATTTCTGAACCGATTATTCATAAGAAGCTATTTTAACTAAAATCTCACAACAGAGCTTTTCGTGGCGATAATGCATATAGAAATATACGGCTGTGAAGACCACAATCTCCACACAGAAGTATATCCAAGGCATACCCACCAGGATGCTCGCAAAGAGCGTAAAGCTGCGCCAGTTGAAAGTCAGGAAGTTGGCATACTTCATCAGCGGCAGACTGCCCTTGCGGAAGTCGGCACGCAGATTATCCGGCAACTGGTTAGGATACTTGTGGCGAATGGTTTTCTTGAGTTTCTGAAACCATGGTGTCTCCTTCTCCTGCGCCAGCGTATAGTTCTTGTAGAAGAACTGGAAGAACTTCTGCAGCGGCTCCCTTTTCCACTTCATCTGCTTGTAGATAGCCACCTGCTTGATGGCATCATCCATCTCGCTCCCCTCCTTGCCCTTCAGGAAGAAAAGGTGTATCTGGCGATAGTAGTCGGCCAGACGGCACTGGCGGGAGTGGCAGAGCAGACCGCTCACGGCAGCCAGTCCCCATATCCAGAAGCTCCACTCTGGCATCAGACGGATGCAGATGCAGACATAGATGGAGATGAACCACAGGTCGCCGGCAGCACCGTCGAGGATACGTCCCAGCGCACTTTTCTGATTGGTGAGTCGCGCCAGCTGTCCATCACAACTGTCGTACATATTCGCCCATACGAGCAGCAGAATGCCCACGATATTGATTTTCAAATCGTTGAAACCGAAGCAGATACCCGCTCCCACGCCCAGGAAGATAGAAAGGATGGTTACTACATTCGGCGTAACGTGCAGCATTCTGAAAAATCTCGCCCACTGATAGCCTATCGGGCGATAGAAATAAATGTCAATATGCTCCTCGGTGTCTGCAGACTTCAGAGAAGCTTGATATTCCTGATTTGCCATTTCTTTTTGAATTACTATACCTATTTATATATTATCGCTATACCTATTTATATATTATAAAGGATTTTCTTTTTTTCTATATTTACTGGATTCCCGAAAGAGATAAACTCTGAGATCTTCACAAGAAACAATCTCTGAGACCTTCGCAAGAAACAATCTCAAGGACCTCTGAAAGAGATCATCTCAAGGACCTCTGAAAGAGATCATCTCAAGGACTTCAGAAAGAGATTATCTCAAGGTTTTCCACGAGAGATAAACTCTGAGATTCCCTTTTTTATTCTGCTTTCTCGAAATCCGTTACATTCTCAATAAACGGATGCTTTTCGAATTCCATGCAGAGACGCTTGGCTATATAATAAGCAGCAGCATCACGGCAAGGAGCGAAGCTTGGCCAGTCGTTGAAGTCGATAATTCTGAAACTGCCATCCTCGGCTATGATGCAGTCGCCGCCGTAGATAGGAGTCTCGAGCACCGTGGCAGCCCTGTCGGCAGTCTTTTTCAAATCCTCCACCACGAATGGAATACCCTGCGCATCGCCGTTGATTACTTCAAGACCGAACTTGCTGCGATGACCGCACTTTGACGGATAGAACCAGTAGAAGAAATCAGTGCCTTCCACGCCATAAAACTTCACGAGGTCGCCCTTCAGATGTTCATTGAGAACCACAGGAGAAATGTTTCTCATATCGAAACTCTGCAATACCTTCTCAGCTTCCTCGCGGGTCTCCACATAGCAGGTATCCTCCTTCTGCTGTGCACAGGCATTCCCACGCTTCAGCCAGCATGGATAGATATCCCAGTCGCCCAGACCATCAAAAGATTCCACTATCTTGCTCTTCGGCATCGGGATACCGTCCTCCATCAGCAGGCTGGTCATCTCCGATCTCACGCAGTTCATCACGCCCACCGGAGTGTTCAGTCCCGGAAGGCCATCGGCCATAGCTACTTCCAACATCTTGAGTGCATTGTTGCTGCGAGCCATACTGAAATAGCCAGCCACATCGTTCACAAACCAAACCGTGTTCATAAACTCAGAATACTCTTCAGGCTTTGTAAAGTGACTAACTTGCTCATCATTAGAATACTCACGGCATGGATAAACTGTCGCTCCGAGAGCCTTCAGTTGCTCACTCACAGCATTAAAGATGGCAGCGTCGCTATTTACACAGTTGGGTGAGAAACTGCTATCGCGCATGATACCATCGATAATCTTGCCTTCCAAAGGCAACAGGAATTTTCTTGCCTTGGCGATATCCTCCTTATGATCCACATCGAGAATCTTGTCGATAGGATAAGCCTCCAGGCGCAGACCTTCAGCCACAAGCTGGCGCTGGAAGTTGCGCATTCGGCTCATGCCCTGCTCCATACAATGATCGAGCACATCCAGGGCCTTGTCGCCCAGACAGTAGATGCCACCAGAAATCAGATGATCGTCGCCCTCGCACTGGTCGTGAAAACCGGTGATGAGCGGCTTGTATCGGTATCCCTGCTGGTCTATGAGGCTCTCGCCCTCCACGCCGGTCTGCTCCTTCACGCCTACCCAGAGAGGCTTCTCGTCGTCCACGTAAGGAGTCACAGCCATGCAGCCGTCGATATCTTTGACGCGCTCAAAATGGCGGATATATTTCTTGAATTCCTCTTCACGGAAAATCGTATCAACAGTAGTCAGGCAGAAGCGTTCACCCCTGAGATAAGGCGACAGGGCATGAAGGCTGTGCATAGAGCTTGGGGTAGTTTTCACAATGATTTTGAGCGGCACAGGCAGATCCAGCGACTTCAGATAACGGTGCACGCTGGTACTCTGTTTGTTGATGATGACCACGATTTCCGATGCTCCACAATCCACGAAGATACGCATCAGGCGCTCTATCATCGGCTGGTCACATACAGAAACTAAGGGCTTTGGCTCCTCTACGCCTTCCTGCGCAAGGCGACTGCCCTCACCGGCAGCAATAATTGCAAACTTCATATTATATTGTTGTTTAATATATTTTTTATAGAATCGATTCCTCTCAAAGGAAATGTATTCCTTTTTATAGAACGTATTCCTTTTAAAGAATGTATATAAAGGAACGTATCAGTACTCCTGTATTTTGAACATACTTTGGATACGAAACAACATTCATAGAGACGCAGACACCCCTTTTATAATACAAACTAATATTTTTAACGGATGCAAAGGTACAATAAATTTCTGATACGACAAACACTTGTCCGCAAGAATAAAACCTAAATAACTAAATTATTTTTCATTTCAGATAATTTAAACATACTTTCTTGGCTCTTACGACAAAACTTCTTACCTTTGCAGCATGAAAAGAGAGAGAGACAACTACACTTTCCTGACTCATGCATCAGTTCATAGAGTCATTTTCACGATGGCAATCCCTACAATCATCAGTATGCTGTCGACGAGCATGTACAACCTCGCCGACACCTATTTCGTGGGCACTATCAATACGCAAAGCGTAGCTGCCGTGGGCATTTCCTTCTCGGTGATGGCCATCATTCAGGCAGTAGGCTTCTTCTTCGGTCACGGCTCAGGCAATTATATTTCCCGCCAGTTGGGAGCCAAGGAGCACCGGAAAGCAGAGCAGATGGCCTCTACGGGCTTTATACTGAGCTTCTTTGCCGGGCTTCTCATCGCCATCCTGGGACAGATTTTCATCACTCCGCTCGCCATCTTCCTGGGTTCCACACCCACCATCCTGCCCTATACAGAGCGCTACTTAGGCATCGTCATGCTCGGCGCACCCTTAATGACAATGTCGCTCACACTGAACAATCAGATGCGTTTTCAGGGCAACACAATGTCGGCGATGAAGGGCATCCTGTCGGGAGTTTTGCTCAATCTGGTACTCGCTCCGCTGCTCATCATCTACTTCTGTATGGGCATTACCGGAGCCGCCATTGCCACCCTCATCAGCCAGACTTTCGGTTGCCTGATGCTCTTTTTGATGAGTAGAAGGGGGCAGAATATCAGAATCCGCCTGAAAGACTTTACTCCTAATAAACAACTTGCGAAGGAAATCATTTTTGGCGGAACTCCTTCCCTTTCGCGTCAAGGATTGGGCAGTGTATCCACCATCCTGCTCAACGTGGCAGCCGGAGCCTACGGAGATGCTGCCATTGCTGGCATGAGCATCGTAACGCGCATCTCTTTCTTCACTTATGCAATCGTCATCGGACTGGGACAGGGCTTCCAGCCACTCTGCGGTTTCTGCTATGGCGCCCATCTGTACCAGCGAGTGAAGGAAGCCTTCTATTTCTGTATCAAATGCGGTACAGTATTTCTCTCTGTATGTGCGCTGGCAGGCTTTGTTTTCTCCGAGTCCATCATCAGCCTGTTCCGTAGCGATCCAGACGTGATCCATGTAGGAGCTGCAGCTCTGCAATGGCAGGTGCTCAGCTTCCCGCTTGTATCAACCATTGTACTCACCAATATGCTGATGCAGACCATCCGCAAACCTATCCGTGCCAATCTTGTAGCAGCAGCCAGAAGCGGGCTTTTCTTCATCCCACTCATCTTTATATTGCCTCATTTCTTTGGTCTGCTGGGCGTGGAAATGTGTCAGGCTTGGGCAGATGCATGCAGCTTTACCATGGCCATTCCTATCGCCTGGAGTGCTTTTCGGGATATGAACAGATTAAAGAAAACAGGAGAGATTCCGGTAGAATAACTCAAAAACTGGTGAAGAACAAACTACATAAATAATCAAAGAAAACTGACAAATCTAAAAATTCTTCACATAAAGAAAAGTATTACTGTCTTTTCAAAAGACCGCATATTATTGCAATTATGCATGTATAATACATAATACAAAGCATAATTATACACTTACAATTTAAAACTAAGGTACAAAAAACAAGAATTCTCTGAAGTAAATCAAAGCACCATAGGAGGCAATATCTATAAGTACCAAAAAGCAATGTCATTTTAAAAACTGAAATTACTGAAATTGACATCGCTATGTTTTCTCTGAGAGATTTTCCACTCTGATTTTATAAAATATTTACATTAAAAAATCTTCAGACCATCTATCCAAGCAATAGTTATAATCTATTCCGGGAAGTTGCTTTCTCTATCCAAGCAGGCTACTTTCTCTTTTCTAGCAGACTACTTTCTCTAACCGAGCAGGCAGCTTTCTCTTTTCGAGCAGGCTATATTCACTCTCCAACATTACCAAATCCCTCAAGAAAAGACTCAAGAACAAGCAAAGCCCACAAACATCCTACAAGCAAAGCCCACAGCCACACCACATCCCTAATGCTCAAAAAACACACGAAAAACAAGCAAATCCAGCAAAATATCCCCAATATTCTACCCTTTAACATATTTTTAAAGTCAGTTTTGAAAAAAAATCGCTTATCTCGGCTTTTTGATTTGGAGATTTCAATCTTTTATTGTAATTTTGCAACGAATTTATTGACACACTGAATAACAATGAGTAAAGATACATTAACTCATCAGCTGACTGAGACCATCGAGGAACTTTCATGCCCAGAGTCACTGAAAGGTCTGTTTCATCAGCATCGAGACGGAAATCCACTCCCTTCGGGCAAGGCGCTCGAAGAAATCATCAGTCTGTCTCGCTCCATCCTTTTCCCGGGATATTTCGGCAACTCATCCGTCAATATCTCCACCATCAAGTATCACATCGGAGTAAGAGTTGAAAAACTCTATGAAAAGCTAAGCGAACAGATTCTTGCCGGTCTCTGTTTTGCCAACAACTGCGAGCACGAAACCCCTGCTGAACTGCAGCACCAGAGGGCCAAAGCCGGAGTCATCGCCGCCAAAGCCATCATGGAATTTCCGAGACTCAGAAAGATACTCGCCACAGACATAGAAGCTGCCTACGAGGGCGATCCGGCGGCTGTGAGCCAGGGAGAGATAATCTCCTGCTACCCCGTCATCAAAGCCATCACCAACTACCGACTGGCGCATGAGCTCTACAAGTTAGGCGTACCGCTGATACCGAGAATGATGACCGAGCTGGCCCACTCTGAAACGGGCATCGACATCCACCCGGAAGCCACCATCGGCAAGCACTTCACCATCGACCACGGTACGGGTGTAGTGATAGGAGCCACCTGCATCATCGGAGACAATGTGAAACTCTATCAGGGCGTAACCCTCGGAGCCAAGAGTTTCCCGCTCGACAAGGACGGCAACCCTATCAAGGGAATACCTCGCCACCCTATCCTGCAAGACGACGTCATCGTATATGCCAACGCCACCATCCTGGGCAGAATCACTATCGGCAAGGGATGCGTAGTGGGAGCCAACGTATGGGTGACCAAGGATATGCAGCCGAAAACAAAAAAGTATAAGAAAGAAAAACAAAGTTTATTAGATATAGAATTCAATAATGGAACAGGAATTTGAA
>OQVT01001706.1_pt1 | contig 14047 bp, 10 predicted proteins | sample 1691561 | NCBI WGS metagenome assembly OQVT01 (sample SAMN03418260, study PRJEB22391) | human gut metagenome | biome: human-gut; feature: organic feature; material: feces | host: Homo sapiens | place: Tanzania | collected 2013-01 | reverse complement strand
ATACCCTGCTGACCGTATGGTTTCGTTTGAGGATATCGAACGCATTTCGGAAGAAGCTCATCGTAATGGTTTTACAGCTTTTAGTGCGCTTGATGCTTTATTACTGCCTGTGGATACCGCGGTATCTGATTTACCGATTATCTACTTGGAAGAATTTGAAGCGCATAAGATCTTAAGGGGCCAGGTTATTAAGGTTCGCCCTGTTAATATGCTTACAACCGACACGCAGCCGATTCGTATCTATATTGGTAAGGAAGAAGCAGCAGCGCAAGCAGAATTTATCGGGGTGGGCGAAATTACCTACGACCGTTTAGTGCCTAAGCGCTTAGTGTCTCAGGTCAGAGCTGAATTTATGGCTGACCAATTTACTCAGGCGGAAAGTTGCGATCAAGCGGTCAATGTCTTTGTGAGCTCAAGCGACGATACTAACGAGTAGTTAGGGCATCGTGTAGGCGGATAAAATCCAATCACACCAAAACATAAAAACCCAAGTTCGAAACATAAAAAACCAAGTCTAAGTAGCTTGGTTTTTTATGTTTAAAGAGAGAATAAATTTTCCTAGTTAGCCTCAAAACTTTTTAAACAAGGCCAAGACTTTAAGTACTTTTAGGCTCTAGCTAAATTTAGATTTCATTTAAGCTTACATAATTAAGCTACTGCAAGTTCTCGCTGCTTTATTTAGTGGGTTGTTTTTGGGGAGCGGGCGCAGGCTTAGCAGGAGCATTACTAGCGGCTACTTGAGTGGCTTGAGCCTGGTTAGCTTGAGCTTGAGTGGCTTGAGCCTGGTTAGCCGTTTGAGTGGCCGCTTGAGCAGGGTCTTGATTCTTCATTTTTTTAGTGATTTGCACTTGGATTTCAGAGAGGTCGTAAAGCGAACGTTCAAGCTTGTCGATGTTTTGTTTAAGCTTGCCGTTATTCATCTGTAGGAGCTTTATTAAATCATCCTGGCGTCGTTTTAGGTTGTCGATCGACATGTGCATTGATTGCACATTCCATTTAAAGTAAAAAAAGAGAATGACGTTGAGTAGGAAGAGCCCTAAGAGACCTAGGTATATATGGAGTTTTAAATCGGATACTCTAGCGTTGGTTTCACGGAAGCGATATTCAATTACGCGGGGAATGTCTTGTGTGACTACCGGGCCGGTGGATACTTGCGCGGTTGCACTCTTAGGAGAGGTGTCCTTAGCAGCCACGGCAGGCTCTTCTCTATCCTTTGCATGAGACCATGGGGAAAGCAGTAAGGCATGCTTTGGCGCACATGACGCAAGGTCTTGCAATCGCCATAAAGGGGTATGGTGCCAAAACGACAATAAGGCCGAAGGTCATCTATTCCACCGACATGATCATAGTGCATGTGTGTGAGCAACACGCCATCGATGCGTCGGAAAGGCAACGGCATTAGTTGTTGGCGTATGTCAGGACCACAATCGATGAGCAGACGTGTTGTATCGGTCTCCACCAAAGCGGCGCAACGCAAGCGGCTGTCATGAGGGTTCGTGCTGCGACACACCTTGCATGAGCATCCTAACGTAGGTACGCCACATGAGGTTCCCGTACCAAGGAATGTTATCTTCATCTGTATGTTTTTATTTTCTTTTTAAGGCTCTCCCAAAAATCCACAAAATCTTTAAGAGATTATCACATAGAAAGCTGCATCAGCTTCCAATGACCTCCCTTACATTTAAATGTCAACTCGGTTTCCAAGCCATTGGCGATGCCGCGCATCACAAAAATCTTACGGTTACTCTCCGCATATTTCTGACCGTAAAGGATATTATATATAAGTCGGCCAGGCAATTCGGGAGCAAACGAAGGCCATTGCTCAGGGGTGAGGAAACCTGTCATGGTGTTAAACTCGTCATCGGGATCAGGACCTGAAAACTGGAGCGGGTCATTAATGCTCTTTACCTGAAAAGCAGAATCGGCAACAAACGCCTTATAAAACTTAAGGAACGAAGAGTTGTTGCTCGCTTTCAAACGATCGACATTCAAACCAGTAAGCTTCCATTGCCCCTGAAGACGGTTGAAGACATACTGCTTTAAGATGTTGGTGTTAAGATATATTTTCTCAACAACAACATGATTGATGGTCGTATCCTTGACTATGGACATTTGACGCTTACTGTCAAAAATCAACGTGTAATAGTCTTGCGTCATAAAGAAACGCTCCATGCGCCACGATTTTTTCGTCATTTCCGACTTCTTGCCAAACTTCGTTACGGACAAAGGAAACTGTATGCGCGAATATTGCAACTTGCGATTGGCGGCAAAATTGAAAATGAAATCGTCAAACAGCTCATCGGCTGTCTTGGGCATGGGCGACTCGGTAATGATTGTTGCCATGGTGTCGACAACAGCCATGCTGTCTGAATCGGTAGTGGCAACAGAGTCGACAGCTGCAGGTTTCTTATCGCTACAACCTACAGATGAAAAACAAAATATGCTAGCGATTATGGCCAGCACAATAAGGAAAGCACCTTTTTTCATAACTAATTATTATTACCCTGTAATAACGGGTCTGTTATCTCTCAATTTCTTCGATGCAAAATTACAACTTTATTTCTATATAATGACCTTTTAACACAAAAATAAATCGGCAATCCATCCTTTGAGCCTCTTTTAAGCCTTTATCTTTGGCAAAGCTCATTTTTATATTTGACAAAGTCCATTTTTAAGCCAAACCATAGCTTTTTTATTTTGATATATTTCCTTGTTTGCATTAAAAATGTTAACTTTGCATCGGTAAAAACAGATAAACAGATTATGATATTAGACAAGATAGATAAACTTCTTAAGGAAGTGAGCACTCTCTCGGCAAAAAACGCTGAAGAGATTGAACAACTACGACTGAAGTATCTCAGCAAGAAAGGCGAAATCTCTGCCCTTATGGCAGACTTCCGTGAGGTGTCTGCAGACCAAAAAAAGGCTGTAGGCATGAAGATTAATGAGCTCAAACAGATGGCTATTGCCAAGATCAACGAGCTGAAAGAGCAACATGAGACCGACGACGACTTGAACGTGGACCTCGACCTCACACGCTCAGCCTACCCCATTGCTCTTGGCACACGCCACCCGTTGACCATCGTGCGCAACCAGATTATCGACATCTTCCAGCGTATGGGATTCACGTTGGCTGAAGGTCCTGAGATTGACGATGACCTGCATGTGTTTACAAAGCTCAACTTTGCTGCAGACCATCCCGCACGCGACATGCAGGACACCTTCTTCGTAGAGACAAACCCCAACGATGTGACAAAGAACATCATTCTGCGTTCGCACACCAGCAACGACCAGAGCAGAATTATGGAGAAGCAACAGCCACCAATACGTGTCATTTGCCCCGGACGTGTGTTCCGTAACGAGGCAATTTCTGCACGCGCCCATTGCTTCTTCCATCAGCTCGAAGGTCTGTATGTTGACAAAAACGTGTCGTTCACAGACCTTAAGCAGGTGCTCTTGACCTTCGCACGCGAGCTCTTTGGTCCTGACACAAAGATTCGTCTGCGCCCGAGCTACTTCCCCTTCACAGAGCCTAGCGCCGAGATGGACATCTCTTGCCACATCTGTGGTGGCGAGGGTTGTGCTTTCTGTAAGCATACAGGTTGGGTTGAAATTCTCGGTTGCGGAATGGTTGACCCCAATGTGCTCGAGGCGTGCGGCATAGACAGCAAGGTGTACACAGGCTACGCCTTCGGTCTTGGTGTGGAGCGTATCACGAACCTTAAATATCGTGTTGCTGACCTCCGCATGTTCTCAGAGAACGATTCACGCTTCTTGCGCGAGTTTGAAAGCGCAAACTAAAAGACTTGAAAGAAGATTTGCAAGTTTGTTCTGTTTTTCAATACAAACATTTAAAGACAAAATATAAAGACAACTCTTGGATAACTTTTGTTTATCCAAGAGTTGTCTTTTGCGTTTTATAACAGGCAGATTTTTATCTGCTTTTTTTTATTCCGCAACCTTTTCTTTACATTAAAAAAAACGATAAAAAACAATATAACAATTATTATATTGTGACTAAAAAAACTGTCAGCTTCCACATGGAAAAATCCATAGCAGAAACTGACAGCCTTGTTTTAAAAAGTATTGTTTATAAAGCCTTGATTAAAAGCTTCATTTATAACTAACAGCCGAGAGGTCTCAACTATTTGCTTTCATTAATACTCACCCCAAGCCTTGATGCCAATATCCTCAAGCTTCGTTGTGCAGAAGGCGTAGATGAACGCACTTGCGAGACGGGCATTGGTGAGAAGAGGCACGTTAAGGTCGATAGAGGCGCGACGGATCTTGTAGCCGTTGCTAAGCTCAGAACTTGTGAGGTTCTTCGGGATGTTGACAACCATATCGATGGTATGGTCGTGCAACAGATCGAGAGCCTTGGGTTCATCACCCTCCTCTGATGGCCAGAGCACATGTGTGTTCTCGATGCCGTTCTCTGTAAGGAACTTGCTTGTACCGCCTGTTGCATAAAGTTTGTAACCATTGTCAATGAGCTTCTTTGCAGCATCAAGCATTTCAACCTTTTGCTTGGCACCACCTGTAGAAAGGAGAATGTTCTTCTTCGGTATGCGATAGCCTACAGAGAGCATGCTCTTGAGCAAGGCTGTGTTTGTATCGTCGCCCAAGCAACCTACCTCGCCTGTAGAACTCATGTCTACGCCAAGCACAGGGTCGGCCTTCTGTAAACGATTGAACGAGAACTGCGAAGCCTTGATGCCAACATAGTCGAGATCGAACAGGTTCTTGTTGGGCTTTTCTACGGGCAGACCGAGCATTACGCGTGTGGCAAGCTCGATAAGGTTGATCTTCAGCACCTTGCTCACGAACGGGAACGAACGCGAAGCACGGAGGTTACACTCGATAACGAGGATGTCGTTGTCGCGTGCCATAAACTGAATGTTGAACGGGCCGTTGATATGAAGCTCCTTGGCAATTTGACGGCCTACACGCTTACAACGGCGAACGGTCTCAACATACAGTTTTTGAGGCGGGAACTGGATGGTGGCGTCACCTGAGTGGACACCAGCAAACTCGATGTGTTCAGAAATGGCGTAAGCAATAACCTCTCCATTCTTTGCAACAGCATCCATCTCAATTTCCTTGGCGTGCTCGATAAACTTGCTCACAACAACAGGATGGTCCTCGCTAACGTTGGCAGCCAACTGGAGGAAGCGTTTCAGCTCATCCTCGTTAGAGCAAACGTTCATGGCTGCACCTGAGAGAACGTATGACGGGCGCACAAGAACGGGGAAGCCTACACGCTCTATAAAGCGGTCGATATCTTCCATGCTTGTAAGTGCGCTCCACTCGGGCTGGTTGATGCCGTTGTTGGTAAGCATCTGAGAGAACTTGGCACGGTCCTCGGCGTTGTCGATGTCCTGAGCCTTGGTACCAAGGATAGGTACATGCTGCTCATCGAGAAGCACAGCAAGGTTGTTAGGAATCTGACCACCTGTAGACACAATTACACCATGAGGTGTCTCAAGGTCGATGATGTCCATAACGCGCTCGAAGGTGAGCTCATCGAAATAGAGACGGTCGCACATGTCGTAATCGGTTGACACGGTCTCGGGGTTATAGTTTATCATAACCGAACGGAAACCCTCCTTGCGGATGGTGTTGAGAGCTTGAACACCACACCAGTCGAACTCAACAGATGAGCCGATGCGGTAAGCTCCTGAACCGAGCACGATAATTGAACGCTTGTCGTTCTCATACTTTATATCGCTATTTACGCCAGCATAAGTGACGTACAGATAGTTGGTCTGTGCAGGATACTCGGCAGCCAAGGTATCGATCTGTTTAACAACAGGCAGGATGCCATAATTCTTACGACGTGAACGCACAACAAGCGATGCCTTACGCATAGACTTAAGCTCGTCTTCAAGACCAACGGCACGCGCAATCTGGAAATCGGTAAAGCCGTAAACCTTGGCTGTGCGGAGGAGATCCTTGTCGAGGGTGTTGATGTTGCATTTCTTCATCTCCTCATCGATATCGATGATGTGCTGCAACTTCTCAAGGAACCACTTGTCGATCTTGGTAAGTTCGTGAATCTGGTCTACAGTATAGCCTTTATGCATGGCCTTGGAGATTACGAACACACGCTTGTCTGTAGGCTCGCGAAGAGCAGCATCGATATCCTCAATCTCAAGTTCCTTATTCTCAACAAAGCCGTGCATGCCCTGGCCAATCATGCGAAGACCCTTCTGTATGGCCTCCTCAAAATTGCGGCCAATGGCCATAACCTCACCTACCGACTTCATTGAAGAACCGAGCTCTTTGTCTACGCCACGGAACTTTGAAAGGTCCCAACGTGGTATTTTGCAGACAACATAGTCAAGTGCAGGCTCGAAGAAGGCGCTTGTGGTCTTGGTTACTGAGTTTTTCAGCTCAAACAAACCGTAACCCATGCCGAGTTTAGCTGCAACAAAGGCGAGAGGATAACCTGTGGCCTTAGAAGCAAGAGCAGAAGAACGGCTCAGACGAGCATTTACCTCGATAACACGATAGTCTTCCGACTGTGGGTCAAAAGCATACTGAACGTTACACTCACCCACGATACCGATATGACGGATAATCTTGATGGCAAGGGCACGAAGTTTATGATATTCTGAGTTGGTAAGAGTCTGTGAAGGAGCAATAACAATTGACTCGCCGGTATGGATGCCCAGAGGGTCAAAGTTCTCCATGTTACATACTGTAATACAATTGTCGTAACGGTCGCGAACAACCTCATACTCAATCTCTTTCCAACCTTTGAGACTCTTCTCTACCAACACCTGGGGAGAGAAAGAGAATGCCTTCTCGGCAAGCTTGTTAAGTTCCTCCTCGTTGTCGGCAAAGCCTGAGCCAAGACCTCCAAGTGCGTATGCAGCACGGATGATAACAGGATAACCCAGATCAGCAGCAGCCTTACGGGTTTGCTCTATAGTCTCACACGCCTCGCTCTTTATGGTCTTGACATTAATCTCGTCAAGCTTCTGAACAAAGAGCTCACGGTCCTCGGTATCCATAATGGCTTGAACGGGAGTTCCAAGCACCTTAACATTATATTTCTCAAGAATGCCCTGGCGGTAGAGTTCAACGCCACAGTTGAGCGCTGTCTGTCCGCCAAACGACAACAATATGCCGTCGGGACGCTCTTTCTTTATTACCTCCTCAACAAAGTAAGGCTGTACAGGAAGGAAATAGATCTGATCAGCTACGCCCTCTGAGGTCTGCACGGTTGCGATGTTTGGGTTTATAAGAACTGTTTTAACACCTTCCTCGCGCAACGCCTTTAACGCCTGTGAACCAGAATAGTCGAACTCGCCCGCTTCACCTATCTTTAAGGCTCCCGAACCGAGCAACAACACTTTCTTTATATTTTCGTCTTTCATTTATTCTAATGCTTTATTTTATTAATGTTTAATGAGGCAAAGCCTTTATATATCAAACATCTCACTCCCCCACTTTTTATTAACTCATCAGATTTTTATCTTCCCATCAGATATTTATCGATCTTCAGAAATCAAATCTTATCGATACGAATTAATCTTATCGCCAAAAAACAATCTTATCTAAAAACATATCTTCAAATATGATATTCATCTATCTTCTAAGATTATATTCTTATAATAAAATTGTATAGTGGAGGCGAAGCTTTTTTACTTTTTAAGGCAATCTACAAACTTGTCAAACATAAACTCTGTGTCGACAGGTCCTGAACATGCCTCTGGATGGAACTGGCTTGAGAACCAAGGCTTGCTTTTGTGACGGATTCCCTCGTTAGAACCATCATTCATGTTTACAAACATCTCTTCCCAATCGGCATCTAAGGTCTTGGCATCTACAGCATATCCATGGTTCTGGCTTGTAACGAAGCACTTTTCTGTGCCTACAAGACGAACGGGCTGGTTATGAGAACGATGACCATACTTCAGCTTGTAGATAGAAGCTCCAGCAGCCTTGGCAAGCAACTGGTTACCCATACAGATACCACAGATTGGCTTATCGCTCTTGCTCATCTGCTTGCGAATGATCTTTACAGCGTCCTCACACATGTCGGGATCGCCAGGACCGTTGGCAAGGAAAAGTCCATCAAACTCCATGTCAGTATAATCGTAGTTCCAAGGCACACGGATAACCTCAACACCACGATTGATAAGACAACGAATGATGTTGGCCTTTACGCCACAATCGACGAGAACCACTTTCTTGTCTGCACCCTCATTGTAACGAATAATCTCCTTGCAGCTCACAAGGTCAACAAAATTTACTCCCTCATATTCAGCTTGAGGAATGTTGTTGGGTTCATCATCAAACAAGATTTTTCCCATCATAACACCATGCTCACGCAACGCCTTTGTGAGCTCACGAGTGTCGATGCCAGTAATTCCTGGCACTTTCTCACGTTTGAGCCACTCGGCAAGAGTTTCAACAGCGTTCCAATGACTGCATTGCTCACTATAGTCGGCTACAATGATAGCAGATGCATAAATCTTGTCACTCTCCATAAACGTAGGAAGGCCGTTAGCCTCAAACGTGAAAGGAGGAACGCCATAGTTGCCCACAAGCGGATAAGTTAGTGTCATCAACTGTCCTGCATAAGAGGGATCGGTAAGCGATTCGGGATAGCCCATCATGGCTGTATTGAACACCACCTCGCCAGCGACGGGGGCTTCATAGCCAAATGACTTTCCGTGGAACTTTGTTCCGTCTTCTAAAACTAAAGTTACGTTTCTCATTTTATGATATTCGGAATTACTTATTTCTTTTTAATGCATGATATTTTATGTGGTATGAACCGTTATGGTTAAACCTGTCACACATTTTTGGGTTGCTTATTTACTTTGATACACTTTTTCTATATAGTTTACAAATGCCTGATTACAGAGTCGAGTGCCACCAGGCGTAGGATACTTACCAGTAAAGTACCAGTCGCCTTTGTGGTTAGGTATTGCAGTATGCAAGCCGTCAATCGACTGAAACACAAGTTCCACCGGCGTTGTCATACCTTCAGGACGAAGCATCTCAACAATTTTTGCGTTTATCTCTTCAATCGTGAAAGGCTTATAAATGGCACGCACACAATTGGTCATCTGCTCAGCAGGCTTTAGCAGCTCGGTCTTACATGCTCGATACACCTCGTCCACGACATTGAGAAGGTTGCGTTCCTTCAGTAGCTCCATTGTAGCTCGGAACACACAGAACTCTTCCAAACGAGGCATGTCTATACCATAATAGTCGGGGTAACGAATCTGTGGAGCGCTACTAACTATAACTATCTTGCGTGGGTGTAGACGGTCAAGCATTCGAAGAATACTTTCCTTCAATGTCGTGCCACGCACAATGCTGTCGTCTATTACAACAAGGTTGTCGACATGTGGTTCTATGCATTCATAAGAAACATCGTACACATGTGAGGCGAGGTCGTTGCGCGAGTTGCCTTCAGTAATGAAGGTACGAAGTTTGATATCCTTCCACGCCACTTTCTCTGATCTCACATAGTTGTCAAGAATGTCATGAAGCTCCTGTTCTGTAGGAATGTGTCCAAGAGCTTGAATTTTCTTTACCTTCTGCTCGTTATAATACTTTTTAAATCCTCTCAGCAAGCCATAGAAGGCCACCTCTGCTGTGTTGGGGATGAACGAGAACACGGTATGCTGAACATCGCCGTCAATAGCTTTAAGCACAGGCTCTCTAAGCTGCTCACCAAGAAGCTTTCGCTCATCATATATGTCACGATCACTACCACGGCTGAAATAGATTCGCTCAAAAGAGCAAGCAGAATCGCCACGCTGATCAAGCACCTTTTCAACACTAAACTCGCCATTGCGTTTTACAAACATGGCGTGACCAGGTTGGAGTTCTTTAATGTCTTCCACCTCGAGATCAAAGGTGGTCTGAAGCACAGGACGCTCACTTGCCAAGGCAACGATTTCATCGTTCTTATAATAAAACGCCGGGCGGATGCCCCATGGGTCACGTAAGGAGAACATCTCACCACTACCTGTGAGACCACAAACCACATAACCACCATCAAAGTCGTCCATTGTTGTCTTGAGCACATTGCTCATCAACACATTATCGTTTATATAATCAGTAATGTCGGTTCCTTCCAGCCCCTTGGCCTTTGCGTCGACGAAGTTGCGTTCCACCTCTCTGTCAAGACGATGACCCATATATTCGAGCATTATATAGCTGTCGCTATAAATTCGCGGGCATTGGCCTTGGGCCTTTAGCTTGTCAAAGATTCCCTCTATGTTAGTCATATTGAAATTGCCACACAAACAGAGGTTCTTTGCCTGCCAGTTGTTACGGCGCAAGAAAGGATGAACATATGACAATCCCGACTTGCCTGTAGTGGAATAACGCAGATGACCCATATACAACTCACCAGCGAACGGCAGACTGTGTTTTGCGAAAGAAGCATCTGACAGTTCATCGTGCGATAAGTCGATGTAATTTTTCTGCACGGTGCCAAAAATCTTTGTTATGGCATCTTTTCCTTCAGCACGTTCACGGAACATATATTCATGTCCTGGTCGATAATCGAGTTTCACACAAGCCAAGCCTGCGCCTTCCTGTCCACGATTATGCTGCTTCTCCATCATAAGATACAGCTTGTTGAGACCATACATCCATGTCCCATATTTTTCCTGATAATACTCAAGCGGTTTGAGCAATCTGATCATCGCTACGCCGCATTCATGCTTCAAAGGTTCCACTTTACAATCCTGAATTTAAAAATTTAAACTGGCCATTACAGACCTTTTTTCCTATTTAAAGGCGCGTATTACACGCCAACAATCTCGTCTGCTTATATAAAGAAAGCGTTAAGCAACAAGCCCAACGCTTTACATTTATAATAATAGATACTTATCTAAGGATATTAACGACAAGAGAGGCCACCGACGTAATGATGCCGATAACCGAGAACCAAAGAGTGGTAGACTGACCAATGGCTGAGTTTTTAGCCTTGGTGCTGTTAGGTTCTACATAAACCACATCGTTCTGCTGAAGATAATAGTAAGGTGAATTGATAATGTTGGCATCGTTCAGATTCAAACGATGCTGCGTCTTCTGACCAGTAGCATCCTCACGAATGAGAAGAACATTATCACGTTTACCGTAAATGCTGAGATCGCCGGCAGAGGCGATGGCTTCAAGCACACTCATCTTCTCTGTGGCAACAGGAACAACACCTGGACTATTCACCTCACCAATGACGGTAACGTGATAGCTAGACATACGAACAGTAATTACCGGATTCTCTGTCTTTGAGAGATATGGGAGTATGCTTTCTCTAATTTTATCTTCACACTGGCTCTTTGTCAAACCAGCAACTTGGATACGTCCTACAACAGGAAACTGAATATTTCCGTCATTATCAACGAGGTAAGTTTGAAGAGAGCCTCCGCCTCCACTAAGACTTCCACCGTTACTCAAGGTGCTTTGCACCGTTAGGTTGAACGGGATAGCCACCTGAGGGTCTGTTGTGTTTACTGTGATTGTAAGAAGATCCTTAGGCATAATCTTCGCGTCATAAAGACCACGCGACTTTGCAAGGTTAACGGTATCTACATTTTGAAAATACGCAACCTTCTTTGCGCTACCACAACTTCCCAACAACACTACCAATGTCATGAGAAAAAACGGAAAAATCAATTTTTTCATAAATACTATTATGAGAGTTTATATTAAAACCTTGAAAATAAAAACTTTAGCCCTTTAAAATTATAGAGCACAGTTTATCAAATGCAAAGTTATCACATTTTTTTCAAATCAACAACTTTTTAATCGACAAAAACTACAATTATTATAAGTAAATAAATGACAAGCAAAAATGGGGCGAGATAAAAGCGTTAATGACGCGCAATCTTATGCATTTTACTGCAAAACGGAACTATTAAGAGGAAGACAAAAGACAACATGAAGGAAGACAAAGACAACTGAGACGAACAAAAAAAATGTGCTCTGAAAGAACAAACCTCGCTATAATGTAGCAATAGATGTTTACACTTTCAGAGCACGAAAAGTATAGCTATATATAATTTATATATTCACTATAAAGACCCAATGAGTTTATTCCCACTCAATTGTTGAAGGTGGTTTTGACGAAATGTCATAGCATACGCGGTTAACCCCCTTTACGTGGTTAATAATATCGTTCGATACCTTAGCCATAAAGTCGTAAGGCAAGTGTGCCCAGTCTGCTGTCATGGCATCCGTACTTGTTACTGCACGCAGAGCTACGGGATGTTCGTAAGTACGTTCATCACCCATCACACCTACCGAACGAACTGTAGAGAGCAATACCGTACCTGCTTGCCAAATCTGATCGTAAAGGCTAACTTCAATTTCGCCATTCTCCATATTGGCTGGAACACCTGCTGCTAACACACGACGTGCTTCTTCTCCACTGAGTTTTACCTTATAATCGCGCAAGCCACGAATATAGATATCGTCAGCATCCTGCAAAATACGTACCTTCTCGGGTGTGATATCACCCAATATACGTACAGCCAAGCCAGGACCAGGGAAAGGATGACGTGTAATTAAATGCTCGGGCATACCCATTGAACGACCTACACGACGAACTTCGTCCTTAAAGAGCCATTTCAAAGGTTCGCAGAGCTGCAAGTTCATTTCCTTAGGCAGACCACCCACATTGTGGTGACTCTTAATAACCTTACCCGTAATATTCAAACTTTCAATGCGGTCGGGATAAATAGTACCTTGTGCCAACCACTTTGCACCAGTCTGTTTCTTAGCTTCGGCATTGAACACCTCCACGAAGTCACGACCAATAATCTTACGCTTTTCTTCGGGATCGGTCACACCTGCAAGGTCTGCAAAGAACTTCTCGCTAGCATCTACGCCAATCACGTTCAAACCCAGACACTTGTAATCGTTCATTACATCGCGGAACTCATTTTTACGAAGCATACCGTGGTCAACGAAGATACAAGTAAGATTGCTACCAATAGCCTTATTGAGTAAAACAGCTGCAACAGAACTATCTACGCCACCCGAAAGACCAAGAATTACCTTATCGTCTCCCAACTCAGCCTTCAACTCAGCAACTGTAGTGTCAACAAACGAAGCAGCACTCCAGTCTTGACGGCTACCACAAATGTCTACAACAAAGTTCTTAAGCAACTGAGTGCCTTGCAATGAGTGGAACACCTCGGGGTGGAACTGTACGCCCCAAAGTTTTTCATATTCTGCATTCAGTTCATTTTCAAGCATTGTGGAATTGAGGTAATTAGTATCCTGTTTTGCATTTTGGCAAGAGCAGTGGAAAGTATTTGACTTTGTAGAAGATTTTTTTTGGAAGAACTGGAAATTGGAGATTATATCAATGATATTAACAGTTACCATTTACATATGTTTGACAAACATGATGTGACAACAAAGAAGTTGGATGTTATAGTAGAAAAAGCAGGGAAAGTGGATGCAAACTATGCGGCACAGATAGAAGGATACTGCAGCCTGCTTGGAGAATACGGGAAAAAATTTGAGGCTGTATGTGCCATGCTGCAGCCGGAGAAACTGAGATTATCCCCGGATAAATACCGCGAAAAACTGGAGGGGATCAATACCGGCTATCAGAATGCCAAGGATACCCACGAGCAGGAACAGTCGGATTATGAGGCAGAACTGTATGAGATAGAGACTGTCTGGTATAAAAAAAGGCTGGACAAAGCGGAAGATTATCTGATACGGAGTGCCGAATGTATTGTCCTGGGTAATTTTACAGATGAAGTGACAGTACTTGGAGTGGCAGGACAATTTGCAATGGGCTTTTTTGATCTGGATCTGCCATGTGATATCCGGGATATCATCGCGGATGTAAGGAATCTTGCCCAGGCAGATGAGATAAAATGGGATATGATCGCCATGCTTGCGCTTGATGCCATTGGGCTGGTTCCAATGATTGGGGCATTAAAGTACTCGGATGAGTATGTTACACTGTTTAAGAATGCAGATAAAGTCAGTGTGGTGGCGAGAAGTACAGATGGTGCCGGTGTGCTGGCAAAGCATGCAGATGAGGCAGGAG
>OQVT01001701.1_pt1 | contig 14065 bp, 5 predicted proteins | sample 1691561 | NCBI WGS metagenome assembly OQVT01 (sample SAMN03418260, study PRJEB22391) | human gut metagenome | biome: human-gut; feature: organic feature; material: feces | host: Homo sapiens | place: Tanzania | collected 2013-01 | reverse complement strand
GGTGTATTCATTTTCCAAGTATTTAGTGGAGCCGTTGCTGAGTACACCTCGGCTGCAGGAACTAAACCTCAGGTAATGTTCCGTCTCTATGGTATTGATAAGGACGAAAACGGCAACGAGATTGGTAAGAAGCTTATCCAGTCGTTCACGTCTGGAGACTTTAAGACCAATACAAAGAGTCTGCAGTATGGTAAGTGGTATCAGATTTACAGTAAGCAGGTGCTTCAGAAGTCTGCTGGCGCAAGCAACTATACTGACTTCCGCCTTGTGCTTGATAATATGTGTAAGAGTACGGACGGTGCCGACTACTGTATTGATGACCTCTGCCTCTACACTCAGACATCCAAGCTGGACGTGCTGCAGAACAAGCCGCTCTGTCCTAACGAGACCGGTTATGAGACAGCTCCCTCGGATATCACACTGAAGCTCCGTGGCATCTACGAGACCTTCCAGGCGATGGTGAACATGAAGGAGTCGAAACTCTTCTATCGTATCTGCGACGCTACAGGAAAACCGGTGGACAATATCGACTATGACGGCGACGGACAGCCCGACGATTACGGCACAGCCCGCATTCCTGCGTCTTACAATGCAGGATACGTTCTTCCTCCGGCTGCAGCCGACGGCAAGACTAACGTAGCGATGTTCGAGAACGACAACAGCGGCAACCGATGCTTGGTAATCGCCAACCGCAACTTCAACATCGTACCGGGCAAGGACTATTACTTCTCCATCGCTTATCCGAGCGACGACAACCCGAATCTACCGGGCAAATGGGGAAAGAGCACAGACGTTTGCTCTACGTATAGTGGAATATTCCAGGTGGTGGAGCAGAGCATCAAGCTGACCGACAAGAACAGTAACGTGCTCACTGCTCTGAGAGTGAACTGTAACACCAACACTCCGACCGTGGAGGTGATAGCCAAGATTGAGACGGCTGACCCAGTGAACGGCGGTAAGGTGACCATTGACAATGTCAAGTTCGACTGGTTCCTCTCAAAGCCTAACCAAGAGAACGAGCTTTACACTACAGCAGGTCTGTTGGAGGCAATACATGCTTATCGTGCCAAGTATCCTACATACAATGGATTGACCACAGCATTCAGCAGTTCAAAGCATTACGCTCTCTTGAAGATGTATGTGGACAGCAAGCAGCTGATTCTGAACGCCAGCAACACTATGGGCAACCGTACGTTTGCAGCCAACGAGATGGGTCTTTACAAGATTGCTGTCATCCCAGTGCAGGCTAAAGCCACCATCAATGGTCAGGAATACGAAATCTGTGCCGACCCGATGTTAGTGGATCTGCGCGTGGTGACCGACGGACCGAACATCAACTTCGGATTCTCTGACGTCATCTATCCCAACGACGCACGAACAGTACGTGTAGGACTGCCGCAGATAAAGGCGATAGCCGAAAATAACGGCGCTCTGAATCTGCCGATGACAGGCATAGAGGGAGCCACAAGCGTAAAGATGAGTGACGCTCAGGTGTATATCTCTAACACCAACGACCCGGACTTCAACTCCACAAAGCAGGTGATTGGCGTGGTGACAGCAAGCACCATCTATAATTCCGATAAGACTGTAGGCATCCGCTTCAACAACAATGCCGCCACAACCCTGAAGGAGGGCTACTGGTATGAGATAAACTTCAGCTATGACAACGCATCCGCTTCTACGGCAAGCTGTCCGGGCGAGACATTCATCAAGATGTGCATCGTGCCTGAGTATGCCACATGGAACTCGTCGCCAAGAACTGCCAGCACAAACTGGAACGACGACAACAACTGGCTGCGCTCTACGAAGGCTGAGATCTTCAAGGACTCATACGCTGACTATAACACCACAACGGCATTCATGCCGATGAAGTTTACGAAGGTGACCGTGGCTAATCAGAAGGACAAGGGCAAGGTTTATCCTAACCTTGACGAGATAAGCTACAGAAGCAACGGCATCGCTTCCTCAACGAAGATGAAGAGCTTTGCTTACGACTTCGTGGCGAAGTGGAGTGACACGACAGACGGTTCGGACAACGGCAACGGCACTTTCTCTTGCGAGAAATGGGCAGGCAACTTCTGCGACCAGATCTACTTCAAGCCGGAGGCAGAGCTTCTTTACGCCAACTACCTGACATACAACAAGGCTTATGTGGAGAAGGAGCTGACGCCTAATACGTGGAGCATAATGTCTTCACCGCTGCAGCAGACCTACGCCGGCGACCTCTACGTTCCGAAGAACAACGGACAGGAGCAGTCGGAGGCATTCAAGCCGATGACATACGACGAGAATGTGAACGACCGCAGCGCTTATCCCGTTTATCAGCGCAGCTGGGACGGCAACGCAAAGGAGATTGTGGACAACACAAAGTTCTATCAAGCCAATGAGGACGGAACAGTGGAAGAGACCACTAACGACTTCTTCCTGACATCAGGCTACTGGTCGCACGTATATAACAAGGTGGACGAGCTGTACACTAAGGGACAGGCGTTCGCTGTAAAGGCGGGCGATAAGTACACAGCAGGTGCACAGGGCGCCAACGCTACAGCTGTAATCCGTCTGCCGAAGGCTGACACCCAGTTCAGCTATTACGACAGCGAGAGCCAGAAGCCGGTGAATGTAACGGTCAACCGCGACGCTAATAGCTACCGAATGCTGCAGGGCGACGTTGCCGGTGACAAGACAATGGCAATGACTCAACCGCTGAAGAAGAACCTGCACCGCGACAACCGCTACCATCTCGTAGGCAATCCTTACACCTCATCGTTGAGTATGTATCGCTTCCTCAAGGCTAACACTGCCTTCGAGAACAGCATCTGGACTCTCGACAACGGCGTTATGAAGACCCACAGCGTACCAGTGGATCTGGACTACGACAAGAAGACAGACGTAATAGTTAATCCCACTCAGGCGTTCTTTGTAAAGGTGAAGGAGGGCGAGACCGCTCCTGCCAACGTAACATTCAATGCAACGATGCTCATCAACAAGGATGTTACTCCAGGCGAGAAGGCTCTCATCATCCGTCCGACCGTTACGCTGACCACCGTCAACGGCGAGAGAAGCAGCCAGTCTGAGCTTATCGTCAACGACGAGGCAAGTCGCGACTACGTGGAGGGTGAGGACGTGGAGATGCTCGGTGAGGGCAACATTGCCGAGATAGCCCAGGTCTACTCAGTAGCAGGATCGCAGGCTGTGGCGCTCAACGCTTCCGACGACATCAACTGGATGCCGGTGGGCGTAGTGGCAGCAAAGAGCAAGGAAGTGGACGTGAACGTCAGTCTTAACAGCAAGATGCTGCGCAAGATGGACAACGAAGGCTCACAGCTCTTCCTCTTCGACGCCACAACAAAGACGTTCTCAGAGATTAAGGACGGCATGACGGTGAAGATGATGGCCAACGACCACGGTCGCTACTACATCACCAACCAGTCGTCACTCAACACTACGGACATCAACACCATCGACTGCTTCTCACCGACGGAGAACACCATCGTGGTGGCAACGCTGAAGGGCGACATGAAGCGTGTGATGGTATACGACATCTCGGGTGCTCTGGTAACAAGCAACCACAGTGTAAACGGCGGTCGCTGCCAACTCAACGTACCGAAGGCAGGCATCTATGTCGTGAAAGCCACGACAAAGGAGGACCGTACGGAGACATTCAAGATTGTGGTGAGATAACTATCGCACGCACAAGAACTAAACCATAAAAAAAATCTTATCGTATTATTAAAAAAGGGAACGCTGTGAAGCGCTCCCTTTTTTTGTTACTTTACTATTACCTTCTGTGTTGCCTTACTGCTGTTCTCGGTTTCTGCCGTCACTACATAGAGTCCGCTGTGGAGGTCTACTGTGGCGTTGGAAGCAGCGATGTTATGTCTGCTTGTGACGAGCTGACCGTTGAGGCTGTATATATATAAGGTGGAAATCATGGAGTTGGCAGCTGTGGCTGTCAGCTTTCCGGCGCAGGGCGAGAAGATCTTCACCTCACTGATGACAGCGTCCTCGCTGGGAAGCGACGAAGCCGTAGTGATGTAGTATCTTCCGTGGTCGTTGGCTTCGATGGCTATGCTGTCCGCCTCGCTGACGGGAGTGAAGCTGCGAGTCTTGGCATCGAATATCCACAGACAGTCACGGTGGGCGCGGTCAGTGTGGAACGACAGCCAGACGCGTGACGACGTGGCAGCCACAACACCAATCGGCAACCATTCAATGCCGGGCACATTATTGAGCGCCACCGCCTCGCTGCCAGCCACCGTGTAGACCTGCGGCAGAGAAGATAGCGCCGAGTTGTTGAGCAGTTCCACGTCTTCGGTGTCGTCAAACTCTTCCGAAGCATTCTCGTTTATCACCACCCTTGCCACGCTTGCCGCCTTGCCGTCCTCTGCCATCGCCGTAACGGTCAGTCCGTCCTGACTGACAAGCTTATTGCTGGTGCTTATCCAGCGGTCAACGGTCATCGTGGTGGAGAACGTGGCAGCGGCAGGAGCCGTCTCGCCGTCGCTCACCTTCACGAAGAAAGCCTGCATCGGCGTTATCAGAACGTCGTTACGTCGGTCGTATGCAAGGTTGAGGTCGATTATGTGACCCTCCAGTCTGCCAGCTTCCAGTGTCCATATCTTCGGTGTCAGCGACGGATTAGCCTTCAGGAAGAGATAGGCGCTGATGGTGGCAGGATAAGGATTGCCCAGCATGTGGTAGGCATTGTCGGCGTGAATGTTGGCAGAGAGCTGCTGGTCTATGTGGCTGAAGGTTCCCTCCTCGTTGCTCGGTTCCACCAAGAGGCGGTAAGCCTCCGACTTGCTGACCTCCGTCCGCACGTCCGACTCTGTGCCGTTCGCGGCGTAATAGGCATACGACGTGTCTGCCTTAGGGAGACGGAGCAGAGCCAAAGGTGAGGAAGCCGAGGACATATAGTCGTCAGTCATCTTTATGGCAAAGCCCTTGCCGTCGGCGTAAGGCACGTCCATACGATTGTAGACATGGCTCCAATAAAGCGACTCCACGTTCAGCGAGTTGTCCGAAAGCGTGTCGATGCGTGTCAGCTTGCCGTCGTGGTCAGCGGCTTCATAGAACGTCACGCCGTCCACCACCTCACGTCCGCCCTTGTCCCAGCTGCGCTGATAGACGGGATAAGCATTGCGGCTGTAGAGCGTCTCGTCAAAGCTGATAGGGCGGAACGCCTCTGTCTGCTGTCTACCGTCCGCCTTAGGCACATACATGTCGCCGGCGTAAGTGTCGCGGAGCGGCGAAGAAACGATATACCACTTGTTCGGCTCCATCTCCTTCTCCACGTAAGCCTTCCTATATATAAGGTAGCATGGATCGAGGAGTTCGGCTTCCGGTTTGAAGTAAATCTCGTCGCAGAGATTGCCCTTGAAGTTCTCGCAAGAGAAGTTGCCGTTGCCCGTGTCCGAATGGTCCTCCGTGTCGTAGTTCCATTTCACCGCCATATCATACTGGATGTCCGTGGTGGCTTCGTCGCCCTTCGTGTTTGCCAGCTTTCGCGCCACGTCGTTGGAAGGACGATAGACGATGTTGCCGAGATAAGGATAAACCTTTCCTGTCTGGTCCGTGACGGTAACCTTCGAGAACTTCATCGGCACGTAAGCCTGCTGTACGGTCAGACGGTTGTCAGCATTGCCGCCCTCCAAAGAGGCAGCGCCATAGTCGGTGTAGTCTTTTTTCTTATATATCACAGCCGCCGTGGAGCGCATCCAGTTGAGGTCGTTGTTCCAGTTGGCGTTGAGCTTATTGGAAGCCGAAGAATTCCATGTAAGGTATTCGGGCACTATCTTGAACTTTATGAAAGTCTCGCCTGGGCACGACACCACCGCCTCGCCGGCTTGGCGAATCTGCGAGAACGAGAAGTTGAGCTCATACCAGTAACCCTCGTGGAAGGTGGTGAGAGCCGTATCGTTGAAGCATATATCTATGGACGAGTCGTTCGTCTCCACCTCCTTGTTTATCACCTTGCCCACCACCTGCAGTTCGTTGGTGAACGAAGGGTCGTTGGTGTCAGATATGAATATCTTCGAGTCGTTGTTGAACGCCACGCTCTTACTGCTCTCCAGTGACGTCATCGGCAGCGTCAGCTTCGCGCCCTTCTTCTCCGTCATCGCCTTTATCTGCGGCAGACCGATGCGGACGCAGCGGTCGTCATTGGGATAGACCACATTGCCGAATCCCATCGTCATCTTCGGTCCGTCCTCCACCACGCGCAGCGAGAAATACATCGGTTCGGGGCAGATATGGTAGGTGGTGTGTCCTTCGGTTACTTCGGCAGCCACGGGTATGGCGGCCACCTTATACAAGCCGATGCGGTCATGGGCGAACTTATAGCCATTGAGGCTGTTGCTGTAAGCTATGACCAGCCTGCCTGCGTCAACGTATTTCTTGAGGAGGGCGTAAGCTTCATGCTTCTTAGTTTCGAAGTCAGCAGAGAGCGACGTGGCTGTGGGGTAAGCTGTGCGGTAAGCGTCGAGCGCTTCCTTCAGTCCCGTTATATGCTCGAAGTCGTTAGGCTGGTCAGGTTCAGAGAGAAACCAGTCGAACCGTACGTCGTCAAGCGTAATCTTACCACCGTTTACGATGTCAGGAGTCTCCAGCTTGGCGTTGATGTCAACGTCCGGCGTACGGTTTTCGTCGCACGACACACGCACGGTGGTCACCACGCTACCGTTGGCATCGGTGATGACAACATTCTGGCGTACCAGCTCGAACATCTCGCTATAGCATGAACACACGTTGGACGCCACGCCCCATGCGCCCGGCTTCGTCTCGTCATCAACGTCGGGATAAGCCACAGACACATAGTGTTTCTTCTGCATCGAGAGCGGGAAGTTGCGGTCAGCGAGGATGAGGAGCTTCTCGTTCTGCTCGTTCTTCTCAAACATCGCCACGTCCGTCCTTCCACCGGCGGCAGCCTCCGGCAATTTCTTCGTCTCGTCGTATGCGGCAGGAACCTCCGCCGTGCCATACTCGTCAGGCTGTCCGTCGCCGTCATAGTCGATGGTGCTGACAGCGTTGCCGTCCTCATCGCAGAAACGATAGAACACGTGCGACGCCTTGTTGCCAACCATCTGGAGAGTGCTCTCATAGGCAGTGCGAATCTTCAGCGTCACGTTCTGAGGCAGGTCGGCAGCGGAAGTCATGCTCGGACAGACCGGCATGTTCTGTATCACTTCAGCCTTTGCTGGGTCGATATAGAAACGAAGGTCGTCAATGAGATAGTCGGCGCCGTTCGTGCTCTTACACATATTGTCCATGACTATTCTGAAATCAGTATAGTTCTCCGCTCCCGAATTGCGTGGCAGCACCAGCTTGGCGTAAACCTGCGTCCATTCGCCCAAGTTGCGCGACTCAGTATTGTAATTAAATTCGCCTGATGAAAATGAAATGATAAGACGTTTGTCCGTGATTTTGTCGTTCTCATCACGTATGACGCCATACAGTCTGAACAACACCTCAGGGTCTGCAGAGGTAGTAACGTCAGCAGTGAAGTTAGCCACATAACCCGAGAAGATAAGCTTGGCGCCAGAGCAGAGGTCTGCCTTAAAGTCGGCTGCAGCAATCTGACGGCTCTCGTCCGAGGCGTCGATATAAAGGAAGTGGCCATACTGCTTGCCGCCGGTCAGAGCGTACGTGCGGTCAAAAATCGTGGCGTTTTTTAGCCACCATGTATATCCGCTGGCTGCGTCGGAGATGCCTTCCAGGTTGGCACTCTTATAAAGGTTATATTCACCATGAACGGGAGTGAAGGGACTCCACCAAGAGCTCGCGGGAGCGAAGTCCTTGAGTTGCGGATATGTAAAGGCATACGATCGGCGGTCCCAACGAGACGGAATAGCCGACAGGTTGTCCTCCGGCGTGGTAGGCGCAGCCAATGTCATATCGGCGTTGTCATCGTCGAAGGTGACAGGCTTCATCGCCTGCTTGTAATGGTCCTCTATGTAGGAGAGCTGGCGCTCCTTGTCGCCAGCAGCCAGAATCTGAGCGTCGGTCTTGGGGTAAGTGGTTTGGAAGAACACCTCAAAGTTAGCGACGGGTGCATAGTATTTGGTGTCTGCACTGCGTGCAAAAGCCACTACATACAAAATGTCGCCGTACGTGACGGACGGGGCTGATGTTCCTGCGCCATCCAGAGTTTTCCATCCATTACCGTTTTTTACAGCGGTATTTGCGTCAAACCACGGGATGATGTTCTGTGTAGCAAACGAGAACAGGTCTGTGTATTTGGTCTTTGTCTGGTCGTAAACACGCCATAAGATATATCCGGAACGATAAATCTTCGTCCGGTCGAAATCTTCCGATGTTATCAGTTTGTTCTTGTCATCAGCATAAACATGGTGTGACGTATTCTTCAGCGGATAAAAGTAATACTGGTCATATTTGTTGTTTACACGAAGTGCGATTCTTGCTCCCAAATTCTTTATGCCCACCACAATGCGCTTATTATCCTCCAATGTCAGGTCAGACGCAGAGTTATGCAGGTCAGACGATGCGGCATCGGCTATCTTCTCTGCTAATCGTCTTGCCGGATAGATATGGAAGATGTAGCGGATGGACAGCGTCGGCTCGGCTGTCATCGTCTCGCCGCCCGTTCCGTTCCAGTCATTATATCGGCTAACGTCACAGGCTATTGTCTCGCCCTGCCATGAGGAATCAGAAGCATCGGCAGGAGGATTATACGTCACGCCGATGGTGTTATGACATGGATTGAGATTGCCGTCAGAATAGAGGTTCAGGGCGAAGAGTCCACGGTCGTTGCCCTCCGCATCATTTACAGCTTTCAGCTTAGAACCAACGGCTGTGAGATTGGCAGAAGCTCTGTCCGTGGAATAATCATACCAACGAAAATAATTGCGAGGCTCATCATCGTTACCATTACCATTATAGTCCATGCAAGGCAACTGCAGATTAATGGCACTGCGATTCTCATCGACGTAATAATAATATTCCACCTCTACTGTGCGTTGCATGCCGCGCTCGTCAAAGGACGTGTTGGCAACGCCTGTATAATGTGCAAAGGTCTGGGCATCAGCCCCCAATGCCGAAGGGCGAAGCCGGAACGTGCATTTACGACCGTATGCCTTACCTCCAACCGAGCAGCCAAACCATTGAGGGCTTTATGGGCAACCGTACTGGCACGGCGCTCCATCAGGTGTTCTTCCGTGTGGCTGGCTTGTCATACGCCATTCCCTACAAAGTACAGATTATCCGACAATAACGAATCCATTCTGTAAGCCTCCATTCGTTGCCCGCCGTCAGCACCTTGCCGTCGCTGAGACGCGTCACGGTGGGGCGAAGATGAAATTCGCCGTAGGAGGCGAAGGTGGCAGTGAGCATGTCCTTGTCGTAACGGACGGTGGGCAGGACGCCGATGGCAGTAAACTGCTCCGCATCGAAGGAGATGCGATAGTCGTTGAGGCGGATGGGGATGCGCAGATAATCGTTGCGTGCTATGGTGTTCCAGTCTGTCATTGCCACACGATGCGACACGGTCTGCTGGTCGGTCTCTACGTTGAGGATGAAGCAGCTGGTGGTGCGAGCCACCGACTCGTTAAGGTAAAAAACGGTCTCGATGCTGTTTTTGCCTCCTGCCAGCAGCGTCGTTCCATCATCGCCACCTATCTTAATGGTGCGGTTGGCGGCAGTGGCTGCTGCTGAAAGATTGGGCGCCGTGCGTTCGTCGTCGATGATGTCGGGCATGAGCATGAGGTTGTCGGTGGCGTCGGAGGTGATGTCCGACAGCGTTACGGAGCGCACACGGAAGTCGGCAGCCGACTCGTTGGTGAGTGTCAGCCGCATCTTCGCCACCATACGGATGACCTCAAGGTCGATGTGTGAGGTGCTCTCGGTGATGGTGGTCTGCAGCTTGCCGCTCATCGGAATGCCGTCAGTGAAGTCGGAAGCCGCGTTTACGTTGCCCGCCACGCCGTAGGTCATGTGTTCAAAGTCGGGCGCTGCAGTGCCGACAGCCGTAGCAGGATCAATACCGAGCTGTGAAGGGCGTATGTTGGCGAAGGAATAAATGGTGGTATTGCCGGGATTGATGCGCAGCGTCAGTCGTTCGGCGCAACTCTTCTCCTCGGCATAGTCGTCGCTGACAACCACGCCGGCTATCTTGCCGTCCTGCACAGCCACCACAAAACAATGGCGCATCATCTCGCCGGGCACAGCGTTAAGGTCGCCCCATGACGAGGCACGAGCAGCGCCGGCACGATAGGACGATGCGTTGGCAGGTGAGGCAGCGCCCTGCATGGATATGGTCAGATTCACGTCCACCGGCTTCGGTGGCGTGTCATTATCCTCCGTGCTGTCCGTAGCGCAGCCGCAGAGCCATATTGCTGAGACGAAGACGAAGAGGAGGCTGAAGAGCCTAAGTGTATGTCGGGTCATATATACATTAATTACATTATCACGTCGTCATGGTCGCGCACATACCAGCGGCGTACGTGCAAGCTGACCTTTAGCTGATTGTCCGCCTTGTATACCTCAAACAGATAAAGCGTGTTTCGCTGTATGTCGCGCAGACGGTCCGTAGGCGCTCCGTCAGCGTCATACTCGCAGAACGGCAGGGTGTAAGTGTCGTCGAGTGTGCCGTTTCGGAGGAGTTGGAGGGTGATGGTGGACGGTGTGACGCCGTCTCTGGTGTTGGAGCGTTCGGGGAGGTAGGCATAACCGAGGGAGGTGAAATCCAGTCCTCCGTCCGTAGCCGGGGAGAGCAGTTCGTGCAGCGAACCCGCGAAGCGTATGTCCGTAGTCTTGTCGACGCTTTCGTAAGTGAGGGGCAGACAATATCCGCTGGTGTTGCGATGGTTGAGCGTCAGCTTTCCGACGCTATAGCCCCGGCTCTCCATGTCGCTGCGAAGCTTAAGGCTGACCTTCGCCATAGCTCGGAGAAGATGTATGTCGCCGAGGTCGTTGCTCTCGCCCTTCGTCAGCGACTTGATGGTTCCGACGCCCCACATGGGTATGAATCCGTCCGTCTGGTCTGCCACATAAGTGATGTCAGCAATCTTGTCGGAGGCAGCAGCCTGTCCGCAGTTGGCAAGAATCATCACCTTCTTGGCGTCCTTGAGACGTTCGCCCGGCGACATCCATGCCCCCGTAAGGCTATACTGGTCCTGCGTTATTCGCTCCATGTGGATGTCCTCCACGCTGCCAATGACACGCCCTTCGGCATCACATATCTTTATGTGGATGTCGTCGGGTCGGATGGCACATTCCTTGGCAGTGCCCTCGTCAGTAGGGTCATAGTGGTCCCATCCCATATCCGAACGCGTGGAGGTATGGTCCACGGTCAGGACGAACGCCACATGCACGTCGTTGTCCTGCGACGGCTCCTCGTACTCTTCCGAGAAAGAGCACGCCAGCAGAGCAAGCACCACTGACAAGGTCAGGGCGGCATGGCGCATCAGCCGTAAGAAAGATGATGACGGGAAGTTCATTTTATGGATTTGTGATTAGATGTCAGTGTTGTGCAGGACTACAGTCCATGAGTTTATGAGAATGGAGGCGGCAAGCCAGTTGTGATTGTCGTCGATGAAGAACACGAAGTTATACTCGCTCTGTCTGTCGAGATATTCCTGGTCAGTCATCTTCTTATTGTAGTTGCCCTTAACGAGGAGGGCATAGTCGTTGAGCGGAATGCTGAATATGGTCTTGCCGTTGAGATTGTTACGCACACGAAGGCGCGGGTGCTTGGAGGTGAGCAGACGGTTGACGGTCATCTCCGCCACTACGGCAGACATTTTCGAGTCGTCGCCTACGATGCCGTCATACTGCGACCATGGACGGTAGTAGACCGAGTCGTCCGGCAACGGACTGTTGTCGTAAGCGAGGAAGGTGTTGTCGTCGTCGATGAAGAAGGAGAAGTCAGTCTGATTGAGGCGTTCTCCTGATGCGTTCTGCAGTACGACGCGTATGATGTTGGTGTTTTTTACGAGGGGGACGGTCACTGTGGCTACGCCGTGTCCTTCCTGTGAGAGGTCGGCATCGGTGAGCTTGCCGTGAAAGAGTGGGGTGAGGTCATGATTCAGTTCTTCTGTCTGACGAGTGACGCGGCTGGTGAGGCTCTGCGCTCCGTCCGTGGCAGGTCCGCCGTATGTGTAGGAGTCGGCATGGCGCTGTTCGCCTTCCGCCCATACATATAGCGAGTAATGTCCGGGAGTGACATTGTCAAGGGTCATATATCCGCCGCGTGCCACGATGTCTTCCACCTTCTCAGTGCGCTCGAAGGCAAGCGAGCCGTCGGGCGAGTAGGCGTAGAGCGTAAGTGTCTTCACCTGTGGGGCAAAGGCATCAGCAAACTCCATGTTCATGTCATAGCAGAACCGCACACGCAGTTCCTGCTGACAGCCCGAGAGGTCGTCGTGCATCATTGTGCATGACGAGACGATAAGCAAAAGGGCAAGGAGGCGGAGGATTTTCATCTTTTAATTAGGAATTACGAGTTGGGAATTACGAATTACAAATTACGAGTTTGGAATTAAGGGTTGCCCCCTAATGCCAAACTCATAATTGTCTGATTATGTGTTAGAATCCGATTACTTGTTAGAATCCAAGTTTACATCGCTCTTCACTACGCGCCAAGAGAGAACGTTGATGCGTGCAGCGAGGAAGATGTCCTTCTCTTCGGGAAGAGTCGGGTCGATTTCCTTCTTAGGATTGAACACCGGTGTGCCGAAGCCCTTAACCTCCTGGATGTTAACCTTATAAGAGTGGTTACGAACTACGCCGTAATAGCCGAGCTTGGTTTCTTCAGCAGCAAGGTGGCGGATTGGTGTGTAGTAATAAACACATCCCTCTGTACGAACCTGAGCCTTGTTGGTTTCTGCAGCGAGATAATTGTTAACCTCAGCAACGGTTACGGTATTATGATTGTTATCACAGAGAACTATAGTTTTCTCGCTGTTAATCTGCGGTACAACCTCATAATCCTTGAGTTCTGTTGTGCTACCTGTAGGTACTGATGTAGCGAAGTCAAGGTCATCTTCAGTAATGCTTACAAAGCTACCATCAGCATCCTTCTTGCAATAAGTGTTCTTGATTTCGTTAGCAACCACTTTCAGTACGTTCTTTGCTCCAAGATACTGGATGCCTTTGTACTTACAGATTTCTGCCGGCTTGTAATTGCCGTTATCGTCCTTGTAATAGAGGTGGGCAGCAACGATAACCTTTGTAAGGCTGTTCTCCATCTTGTCTTTGAAGTCGTCTGTTGTTGCAGGAGTGTTCGGCAGAGTGTATACAGAATTGCCAAAATTTGTTTTGATGGCTTCAAACGACTGATTCACAACTTTGTTGACATTGTTAAAGGCAACGCTTGTCTCCCAGAAGCAGCGATGATAGTCGCCGGTAGTCCAAGGGTTGATACCGAGAAGGTCGTTAGTCCAAGTGCTGTTGAGTGTAGCCTTCTCTACTGTGGCACTTCCGTTGGCATCAGCCACGCTCCAACCGTCAACGACAGCATAAACGTCGTATTTGTCATTCAGCTGTTCTGAGAGCTTATAGCCCCACTTTCCTTCGCCCCACGTAGCTGTGGTTCCTTCTTCCCAGTTCGTAAGTGCGGTGTTGAGAGTTGTGGTTACCTTAGCAGCAACACGCTCTACGTAGATTTCGATAGGGTCATTCTCAGCTTCTGTAGAAGAGGTATATACGTGGCCAGAAACGGGCACAGCATACTCCTCGTTGTTGTCCTTCTTGTAGATGGAGTTAGACATAACGAAGTTAGCACCTTCATTGTAGAACTTTGTGTCCTGCTTCTCGCGGAGCGCATCGAGTGAGAGGGCACCGTCGCCAAGTGTAGAGGTACTGAGAGTATTGCTGTTGATTACAGCAACTACTGAGTGAGGAGCTGACTTTTTCTCACCATTGATAACGAGTACTGTCTTTGAAATCTGCTCAACGGTATGGTCATTGTCCTTGTCCGTACCATTGATGTCTTTGTCTTTGTCTTTTGGAGTCATCCAGTTCTTTTCCGGATCAGTAGGTAAGGTTTTCTTCAGAATGTAACGATAGAATATGGCACCCAAGACATAAGCCTTGAATTCCCATCCATCAA
>OQVT01001700.1_pt1 | contig 14065 bp, 7 predicted proteins | sample 1691561 | NCBI WGS metagenome assembly OQVT01 (sample SAMN03418260, study PRJEB22391) | human gut metagenome | biome: human-gut; feature: organic feature; material: feces | host: Homo sapiens | place: Tanzania | collected 2013-01 | reverse complement strand
CGGGCCCCCGTCAATTCCTTTGAGTTTCACCGTTGCCGGCGTACTCCCCAGGTGGAATACTTAATACTTTCGCTTTACCGCTGACATTGTATCGCCAACAGCTAGTATTCATCGTTTACTGCGTGGACTACCAGGGTATCTAATCCTGTTTGATACCCACGCTTTCGTGCCTCAGCGTCAGTTGTATCCTGGTAAGCTGCCTTCGCAATCGGGGTTCTGTGACATATCTAAGCATTTCACCGCTACACATCACATTCCGCCTACCTCGTTTACACTCAAGACCACCAGTATCAACGGCAATCGTATGGTTGAGCCACACCCTTTCACCACTGACTTAACAGTCCGCCTACGCACCCTTTAAACCCAATAAATCCGGATAACGCTCGCATCCTCCGTATTACCGCGGCTGCTGGCACGGAGTTAGCCGATGCTTATTCATAAGGTACATGCGAAGGAGCACGCGTGCTCCGTTTTATTCCCTTATAAAAGAGGTTTACAACCCGTAGGGCAGTCATCCCTCACGCTACTTGGCTGGTTCAGGCTCTCGCCCATTGACCAATATTCCTCACTGCTGCCTCCCGTAGGAGTTTGGACCGTGTCTCAGTTCCAATGTGGGGGACCTTCCTCTCAGAACCCCTACTGATCGTCGACTTGGTAGGCCGTTACCCTACCAACTATCTAATCAGAAGCGTGCTCACCCATAATCCTTAACGTTTTAAGTTCAAGAGATGCCTCTCAAACTCACATGGAGCGTTAATCCAACTTTCGCCGGGCTATTCCCCGATTATGGACAGATTGCACACCTGTTACGCACCCGTGCGCCGGTCGCCACCATTCCGTATTGCTACCAAACGTGCTGCCCCTCGACTTGCATGTGTTAGGCCTGTCGCTAGCGTTCATCCTGAGCCAGGATCAAACTCTTCGTTGTAATTAAAAATCTATATCCTAGTTCAGAACACTTCTAAATCTATTGTGTACTTTTGACGGGAGTCGATATAACACACATTGTATATATACAACGTATTATCTTTTCCCTGAGTACTCTTCGTACTCACTTGTACTACATCTTGTATGATTGACAATCTTTCAAAGAACATTCATGCGCCTTCGCAAGAGGGTCTCTCTTTCTCGAAAGCGGGTGCAAAATTACTGCTTTTTTGCGAACTGACCAAATATTACGAACGATTTTTTGCACTTTCTTCGTAATACGCTGATTTTCAACAGGAGCGTTTCGAGGGGATTTTTTGAGACATCTCTAAGAAAAAACACCAACCAACACATAACAGAACAAACAACCGGGTTTATCCGCTCCGAAACACCACAAAAACTTACCACGCTACGATAAAATCTTAAAATCTGACACTTTTTCGAAACTGAGAGGTGATAACGAGGTGGTAACGCACTCCTAACGAGGTGGTAACGAATTTTTATATAAAGATATTATTACAGAGTCTATACAACGTCTATCTTAATAATCGTATATCTTTTGCAACCGGATGACATTGGGAAAACCCTGACGGTACATTGACGGCTTTCCGGTAGTGCTTGTTGTTTTCTTGCGAATTAAAACATAACACTACAATAATATGGGTATAGTACTTCCACTTTGCTATCCGTTGTTACAATCGTGGCATTCTCAACAACATACGTGACGGTTTCGCGGACAAACCCGTTCCAATCGTTCCAGTAGCAACATACTACTTGATAAGTGTTTTCTTTGAGGGTAACCACCTTGGGTTGCAATTCTTCTATGGGAGCGATGATATTCCAATCCCGATTAGCGAACACTTTTGTTCTTTCTGACAAGAAGAGTTGACAGTTAAGCGAAAGGCAATTCTGCCATCGGATTAAATTCCAGACTTACTCTCTTTTGCATCGTACATTGGAAAATGATGATATGTGTTATCAAATCTTGCTCCACACGAAAAGCAATATATCGTGCCAGTCGGTTCCGCACTTGTGTAAGAACTACAGCCCGTGCATAAAAGCGACAGGAATGTATCCACCAATCGTTATAGACATAGGCGCTTCGTGTTTTTTCCCAAAAGTCACCAAGCACTTTACTCGTCTGTCCGCAGTATGTCCCTTCGCCATAATCCACAATACAGATATGTTGCACACAATATGGCAGCAACCGCCGCCAATCATCCTCTACAGCCGCTTGTACAAAGACATAACACAAGCGACTATAGATGTCATCGGGCAGATGTTTATCTATCTCAATCTTATATGTATTTGGTCCCATAATAATATGTTTTATTGGTTGCTACCGGTTTATGGTGCAAAATTAATACTAAAAATCACATGACCAAGTTTTTTCTATGCAATGTATGAAGTTGCGCTCTGAGTGTATGATGTACCCTTCTCGGCATTGTTTGGAACAAAATATTCACAACTTACAGAACCCGTTGTGCACAATATGCGAACCTATTTGTCAACAACGAATAAATATCAATGAGTAGTATCCGTCAAAACCATTAAATAACGTGAGTTCGAAATAACGAATGCTTTTAGTATAAAAAAAGCAGCGCATACTATGTTACGCTGCCAATTTATAGGGAGGGGCTATCAGATGAGTTGTACAACGGCTATTTATGAGCCATGCTTATTGAGAAGCACCATACTACTCACCCGAAAAGCAAAAGAGACTTAATGGTTGATAGCAGAGAAGAATTGGTTGAGTTGGTCGCGTGTGGTGGTGTCGCGGGGGATAACGAGGATAGTATCGTCACCGGCGATGGTACCAAGGATGAGTTCTTCTGCACGACTGTCAATGTCGTAGGCTACCGCATTGGCGAAGCCCGGGCGGGTCTTGACCACAGCAAACTGACCACAATAATCCACACTATTGATAGACATCTTTGCCAGATTGCGGTCGATACCCAACACTTTCTTCTCCACCAAAGGATTAACCGGAATGACATACTTGAACGAGCCATCGGGCAGGACTTTCTTCTCGGCACGCAGGTCGTGTAGGTCGCGGCTGAGCGTGGCTTGAGTAGTTTGGTAGCCCTGTTTGAGCAAAGCAGCACTAAGTTGTTCTTGACTGGTAATGATTTGCGCGTTGAGCAAATTGACGATCACGCGCATACGTGCCATACGAATATTCATAATTTATACGATTTATACGGTTTTTCGGGTGCAAAAATAGTATATTTTATGCATATATGCAAAAATACACTTTATAAATCAACATAAACCGCATAATAGAACATAGAATAATCTCCTATGCACTTCGTCCCAACGCTTGCGATATTGAAAGCAGAAGAAAGATAAAGGAAATTCCGATTAGCCAGATACAAAAAAATGCCGGCCACCCGCAATGGGTAGCCGACACATTTAACTATATAAGCGATATATATCAAGGATTACTCCTCGTCTTTCTTGGCAGCCTTCTTTGCTTTCGGAGCCTCTTTTTCAGCGTCCATCGAAGCCTTCAGGTTAGCCAATACGCTCAAATCGCCCAGAGTAGTTTTCTCTACCTTCGGCATTTCGGGAGCGGCTTCACGTTTAGCAGATTTGCTCTCCTTAACGTTCTCTTTGCGCTCCTCCCATGTACGGAGGTGTGAAACCAAAATACGTTTAGCGTCAGCATTGAACTCGATAACCTTAAAGTTCATAACATCACCGACAGCAACCGGGCTCTTGTCCTCTTTCTGGAGGTGGCGAGTGGTACAGAAGGCTTCTACGCCGTCCTCGAGTGCGATAACGGCACCCTTATCATTGATTTCAGTAACCTTGCCCTCAACAATGGTGTCCAAACCGTATTTAGCCTCAAGTTCTTTCCAAGGATTGTCCTCAAGTTGCTTGTGTCCGAGCGAGAGACGGCGGTTCTCCTTGTCGATTTCGAGTACAACCACGTCGATATTGTCGCCGATATGTGTAAACTCGTTGGGGTGTTTCACTTTCTTGGTCCAACTGAGGTCGGAGATGTGGATAAGACCCTCAACGCCCTCTTCCAACTCTACGAATACACCGAAGTTGGTGAAGTTGCGCACCTTAGCAGTGTGGCGGCTTCCGATAGGATAGCGGGTCTCGATGTCAGCCCAAGGATCAGCCTTGAGTTGTTTGAGACCGAGCGACATCTTACGCTCTGCGCGGTCGAGAGTCAGGATAACTGCCTCTACCTCGTCGCCCACTTTGAGGAAGTCGTTAGCCGAGCGGAGGTGTTGGCTCCAAGACATCTCACTAACGTGAATAAGTCCCTCAACGCCTTCTGCGATTTCTACGAATGCTCCGTAGTCGGTCATAACCACTACTTTACCTTTGACCTTGTCGCCTACCTTGAGGTTAGCGTCCAAAGCGTCCCATGGGTGCGGAGTAAGTTGTTTCAAACCAAGAGCAATACGTTTCTTATCCTCATCGAAATCAAGGATAACGACGTTGATTTTTTGGTCAAGCGAAACAATCTCGTGCGGGTCGGAAACACGTCCCCAACTGAGGTCGGTGATATGGATAAGACCGTCAACACCGCCAAGGTCGATGAATACACCATAAGAAGTGATATTCTTAACGGTACCCTCAAGCACCTGTCCTTTTTCGAGTTTGCTGATAATTTCCTGACGTTGTGCTTCGAGTTCAGCCTCAATGAGAGCCTTATGCGAAACAACTACATTACGGAACTCAGGATTGAGTTTGACAATCTTGAACTCCATCGTCTTGCCAACGAATACATCATAGTCGCGTACGGGTTTCACATCGATTTGGCTACCCGGCAAGAAAGCCTCCATACCGAGAACGTCCACAATCATACCGCCTTTCGAGCGCCATTTGATGTAACCGGTAACGATTTCGCCTTTGTCGAACGCCTCGTTTACGCGATCCCAAGCCTGAGCAGCACGAGCCTCTTTGTGCGAGAGAACGAGTTGACCTTTCTTGTCCTCTTGGCTTTCGATGTACACTTCAACTTTATCGCCTACTTTCAGGTCCGGATTGTAACGGAATTCTGCAGCGGGAACGATACCGTCCGATTTGTAACCGACATTAACGACTACCTCACGTTTGTTGATAGAGATAACCGTACCTTCAACAACTTCATTGTCCTTGATTGCGCTCAAGGTGTCGTTGTACTTTTGGATTTCCGCTTCGTTTTTAGTGCCTTTTTGTTCTTTCTCATAGGCATCCCAGTCGAAGTTCTGGAGAGAGAGATTTTCTGCCATAATGGTAGATAAATTTGTGCATGCCTCGTGCTTTCTATATGGCAGTCGGTCATACAATTAAGGGTTAAACATGTTTTGCCTTTTCCTATACAACATTCACAATGCTGCAAAAAGCGCGCAAAGGTACGACTTTTTTTTGACATATACAACGGAAAGGAAAATAAAATTACACTATACCTCCCAAAAACTCATTCTTAAGAGAGAGGAATATGTATCTAACCTCCACCTGACTTTCAGACTATCTTGAATAATGAACCAACTGGAGTCAGTCGCATAGAAAGAGCAAGAAAAATGTACAATATGTAATTTTGTAATCGAACAGGATAAACAGGAGAGCAAGAAGGTGCAAAAAAGGCGGGTAGGCAGGTAGGTAGGGTAGACACATTGTAAAAATGCATATACGCATGCATACACATGCGTGTGCATATTTTGGAATTGACCTACCCCACCTACCCTACCCCCAATGACCGGAATTGGAGGAAAAACAAAAAAGGACTAGCCGAAAAGGGCGGACAAATCATACAAGGTTTGTGCAAATCAAGAAAAATGTGTAACTTTGTAGCGGATTTGTATGCGCCTGCGAAAGTACGTTTTTTGCATTAAGCCATTTTGTAAAACCATTTACGTTCGCATAGCGGTCTCCTACACATAGTAATTCACTTAACAACAAACAATATGAACACAACCAAACTTATGAATCGGGCAGCGGATAACATTCGTATCCTGGCTGCTGCTATGGTAGAAAAGGCAAAAAGCGGACACCCGGGCGGTGCTATGGGTGGCGCGGATTTTATCAACGTGCTCTATTCTGAGTTTCTCGAATATGATCCCGAGAATCCGGCATGGGAGGCACGGGACCGTTTCTTCCTCGACCCCGGACACATGGCACCTATGCTCTACAGCCAACTTTGTCTCGCGGGCAAGTACTCATTAGCCGACCTGCAGACCTTGCGCCAATGGGGAAGTATCGTCCCGGGACACCCCGAACGCGACATCGACCACGGTATCGAGAATACCTCCGGTCCTCTCGGTCAGGGACATACATTCGCAGTGGGTGCAGCCATCGCCGCTAAGTGGTTCAACGCACGCTACGGAGCAATCCACAACCCGACAATTTACACTTTTATCTCCGATGGCGGTGTGCAAGAGGAGATTTCGCAGGGCGCAGGACGAATGGCCGGTTTCCTCGGATTGGACAACCTGATTATGTTCTACGACTCCAACGAAGTACAACTCTCCACCGACTGCCGCGACGTGAGCAGCGAGGATGTGGCTGCCAAATACGAGGCGTGGGGATGGTTCGTGCAGGAGATTCCTGGCAACGACCCCGATGCTATCCGCGAGGCTTTGATGCGTGCCAAATTAGAGCAAAAACGTCCAAGTCTGATTATCGGACATACCATTATGGGCAAGGGCTGCGTTACTGCCGAAGGCGGTAATTTCGAAGGTAAATGCTCTACCCACGGGCAACCGCTCAGCAAGTCGGGCGCATCGTTCGAGGCTACTGTCAAACACCTTGGCGGCGACCCCGAGAACTCGTTTGTGGTATTCCCCGAAGTACAAGAGATGTACGACAATCGTGCTGCCTACCTGCGTGAGATGGCAAACCAACGCTACGAGAAATACTACGAATGGAAGCAGGCTAACCCGCTGGCTGCCAACGAGTACGAGACTTTTATGAGCGGCGAAGTACCGTGTATCGACTGGAGCGAGATAGTGCAAAAGCAAGGTGCGGCTACCCGCAATGCATCGGCCACCGTATTGGGCTATCTGGCTGAGAATGTGGGCAATATGATTGTTTCGTCTGCCGACCTGAGCAACTCGGACAAGACCGACGGATTCCTCAAAAAGACCCACGCCATTCATCGTGGCGACTTCACGGGGCAGTTCTTGCAAGCAGGCGTGAGCGAACTGACCATGGCTTGCGTTTGTATCGGTATGGCACTCCACGGAGGTATCATCCCCGCGTGCGGTACTTTCTTTGTCTTCAGCGATTATATGAAACCCGCCGTGCGTATGGCGGCGTTGATGGAGATACCGGTTAAGTTTATCTGGAGCCACGATGCGTTCCGTGTGGGCGAGGACGGACCTACCCACGAACCCGTAGAGCAAGAGGCGCAGATACGCCTGATGGAGAAACTGCACAACCACTCCGGCAAACCGTCGATGTTGGTTCTGCGCCCCGCCGATGCCGAAGAAACCACTATGGCTTGGCGTTTGGCAATGGAGAACACCGACACTCCTACAGCACTCATCCTCTCGCGTCAGGATGTGGCAGCAGTGCCCAACACCAACTTGGATGGCTTCCGCCGCGGTGCATATATCGTCAGCAAAGATGAGAACCCGCAAGTGGTGATGTTGGCATCGGGTAGCGAAGTCAGCACCCTCATAGCAGGTGCCGAACTTCTCCGCGCAGAGGGCATCCGCCTGCAAATCGTCAGCGTTCCGAGCGAAGGTCTCTTCCGTCAGCAATCCAAAGAATATCAGAACGAAGTCCTCCCGAAAGGTATCAAGCGTTTCGGTTTGACTGCCGGTCTGCCATGTACCCTCGAAGGTCTCGTTGGCGAGAACGGCAGCATCTGGGGCTTACCCAGTTTCGGCTTCTCCGCCCCCTACAAAGTCCTCGACGAAAAACTCGGCTTCACCGCCCAAAACGTCTACGACCAAGTGAAGCGATTGCTCCGGTAAAATCCGCGAATAAGCAGACGTTCCGTTGTCCCGTTTAGGGACACGGGCGTCTCGTATGCGGGATATTCTCCGTTAATACCCATTAAAATTCTCCGTCAATTGCCATTAAACTGGTCATTAATTTTATGCTCCGTCAAAGCCATGCTGTCCCATTAAAAAGTCGCTCCAACCAGCAAGGGATGAGCAAGGGATGAGCAAGGGTGAAGCGACCGACGGCTGCGCTCTGCGCACTGGGCGTTGGAGCGAGGCGAAACCCTGTGGGCAGTATGCAAGATATGTTCATCGAGTTCTCCGACAAGTAGTGTCTAAGACTCCACTAAAAACCACAATCATTCTCCGTTAATAATTCGTTAATATGATGGATATAGAAAAGTACAAACCACTATTATACAACATTATTGGTGCCTCAATGGAGGTGCGCAATACGTTGGGCAAAGGGCTATTGGAATCGGTCTATCAAGAGGCACTGGCGATTGAACTGGCAGAACTGGGTATTCCTTGTGTAATGGAACAAGAAGTACCGGTCTTCTACAAAAACCGACCATTGGAAAAGAAATTCAGACTGGATATGCTGGTAACAAATGATATTGTGGTTGAGTTGAAATCAGTGGTACATTTAGGGGCGGAACATCGTCATCAATTATGCAACTATCTGCGCTTGACAAAGAAACCGATTGGCTTATTGATTAATTTTGGAAGCAATGCATTATTGGGTGAACGTTGGATTTATGATAAGGAAACCGATGAGTGTTTCATAGTTGATAAAAACATGAACCCCATTGACTGACAACCAACCCGATAATGCTTTTAACGGGCTATTAACGACAATTAACGGAGAACAAAACGCCATTCGATGGCAATTAACGGAGAACAAAACACCATTCAATGGCAATTAACGGAAACGAAAACCCGATAATGCATTAACGGTCTGTTAACGGCAATTAACGGAGCCACCCAAACGCCATTCGATGGCAATTAACGGAAACGAAAAACCGATAATGCATTAACGGTCTATTAACGGCAATTAACGGAGCCACCCAAACGCCATTCGATGGCAATTAGCGGAAACGAAAACCCGATAATGCATTAATGGTCTATTAACGGAGAACAAAAAAACGATAATGCATTAACGGTCTATTAACGGCCATTAACGGAGAACAAAACACCATTCGATGGCAATTAACGGAAACTACACACGGAATATAAACGACAATTATATGGACTACAATTTTACGGAGATTGAACGCAAGTGGCAATCTCAATGGGAAAAAGAAGGTATTTATAAGGTCAGCAACCATAGCGCCAAGCCGCACTACTACGTGCTGGATATGTTCCCCTACCCGAGCGGGGCGGGACTGCATGTGGGGCATCCGCTCGGCTATATCGCCAGTGATATCTACAGTCGCTACAAGCGTCTGCAGGGCTTCAACGTGCTCCACCCAATGGGCTTCGACTCGTATGGTCTGCCCGCCGAGCAGTATGCCATCCAGACGGGGCAACACCCCGAGAAGACCACGATGGCGAACATCGCTCATTATGTGGAGCAACTGCGCAAGATAGGTTTCTGCTACGACTGGGACCGCGAAATCAAGACCTGCGACCCCTCGTTCTACCGTTGGACACAATGGGCATTCATTCAGATGTTCCACTCTTACTACGACACCACCTTGCAGAAAGCACAGCCTATCGGCAAGTTGATTGCCCAATGGGAGGCGGAAGACCCCACATGGGCAACGCTCACCGAGCAGGAGCAGCAGGAGCGGCTGATGCAATACCGCATTGCCTACCTCGCCGACACCAAGGTCAACTGGTGCCCCGAGTTGGGCTGTGTGTTGGCAAACGACGAGGTCAGCGAGGGCTTGAGCGTGCGCGGCGGTTATCCTGTCGAGCAGCGTGTGATGCGCCAGTGGAACCTGCGTGTCAGTGCCTACGCACCGCGTCTGTTGGAGGGGCTTGACCATATCGACTGGACCGACAGTCTCAAGGAGACCCAACGCAACTGGATTGGGCGCAGCGAGGGAGCGGAGATGCAATTCGCCATCAAGGGGCAGGACGAACCGTTCACTATCTTCACCACCCGCGCGGACACCGTCTTCGGCGTTACGTTTATGGTCCTCGCGCCCGAGAGCGAATACGTCAGCCGTGTGGTTACGCCCGAGCAACAAGCCGACGTGGACGCCTATCTCGATATGGTGAAGCACCGCACCGAGCGTGAGCGTATCGCCGACCGCCGTGTAACCGGTGTCTTCACAGGCTCGTATGCTATCAACCCGCTCACCGACGCCGAGATTCCTATCTACATAAGTGATTATGTACTTGCAGGTTACGGCACGGGAGCCATTATGGCAGTGCCGGCGCACGATAGTCGCGACTATGCTTTCGCCAAGCATTTCAACCTGCCTATCGTGCCTCTGATTGAGGGTGCCGATGTCAGCGAACAGAGTTTCGATGCCAAAGAGGGCGTGATGACCAACTCCGGTTTCCTGAACGGGCTGCAGGTGAAAGACGCCATCCGGAAGATGAAAGAGTATATCACCAACACCGGCATTGGTCGTGTCAAGGTCAACTATCGTCTGCGCGACGCCGTCTTCAGTCGCCAACGCTACTGGGGCGAACCGTTCCCTATCTACTACAAGCACGGTATGCCATACACGCTCCCGGAGGAGTCTTTGCCCTTGTGCCTGCCGGAGGTCAGCGATTTCAAACCCACCGCCACAGGCGAACCGCCACTCGGCAACGCACAGTGCTGGGCATGGGACGAGGCAAACGGCAAAGTGGTGGACAAGTCGCTCATCGACGACAAGACCGTCTTCCCCATCGAACTATGCACCATGCCGGGCTTCGCAGGCTCATCGGCGTACTATCTCCGCTATATGGACAACCACAACGACCAAGCCCTCGTCAGCCACGAAGCCAACGACTATTGGCGGCAGGTGGACCTCTACCTCGGCGGTAGCGAGCATGCCACGGGACACCTTATATATAGTCGTTTCTGGAACAAGTTCCTCTACGACCTTGGCTATGTCTGCGAGGACGAACCGTTCCGCAAACTCATCAACCAAGGTATGATTCAGGGGCGGTCCAACTTTGTCTATCGTTACATCGGCGAGGGCGCAACGGGCAACTTGTATATCAGTTACAACCTCATCAACAACCCCGAGTACAAAGACAAGGTGCAGCCTATCCACGTGAATGTCAACCTCGTACACAACGACATCTTGGACGTACAGGCGTTCCGCGATTGGATGCCCGACTTCAAAAACGCCGAGTTCGTCTATAGCGACGGCACAACCGACAACGACAACCCGTACATCGGACAGCCCACCGAGAAGCAGTATATCTGCAGTTGGGCGATTGAGAAGATGTCTAAGTCGATGTTCAATGTGGTCAATCCCGACGATGTGGTGGCTAATTTCGGTGCCGACACACTCCGTCTCTACGAAATGTTCCTCGGTCCGCTGGAGATGTCCAAACCGTGGGACACCAATGGTATCGACGGCGTACACCGTTTCCTCCGCCGCTTGTGGAATATGTATGAGACGCTCTCCGACGACGCCCCCACGGCAGACGAATTGCGCAGCCTGCACAAACTGATTAAGAAGATTACGTGGGACATCGAGAACTTCTCATTCAACACGTCTATCCCTGCTTTCATGATTGCGCAGAACGAACTCGCAGCCCTCAAGTGCAACAAACGCGCGGTGTTAGAGGTATTCGCTATCCTGCTTGCCCCATACGCACCGCACCTCGCCGAAGAGGCTTGGCACCGTTGCGGACACACGACCACGGTCTGCGATGCCGAGTGGCCCGAGTGCAACGAGGCATATCTGGTAGAAAGCACACAGAAGTACCCCGTGCAGTTCAATGGCAAAGTGCGTTTCACCATCGAGGTTGCCAAAGACACACCGCGCGAAGAGGTCGAGAAGATAGTCCTCGCCGACCCGCAAACGGCGAAACAACTCAACGGTGCCACTCCCAAGAAAGTCATCGTTGTCCCCGGTCGCATCGTCAACATCGTGATGTAAACAGTCCCAAATAACCAAGGTATCCCCAAAAAATCAAGGAATACCTCGACCTCGAAAATAACAAAGAAATAACAAAAGAGAAATAACAAAAGAGAAATAACAAAGGAAAGACACTCGCTCTACCTAAGCAGTCTGAGCAATGGCGTGAAAATGACCACCGTGTGGGAAGGCGACTAATGGCATACCCGTACTGCTCTACACCGCCGGTACAGACAAGATGAGTGTGGACGAACTACAAGACCTGATGATTCCTACCGCCTATCCGAGCGCGTGGGTACTGCTACGCCAAGTGGCGACACTTTCGCCCGAATGGCACCACGTCTCTATCGAACGATGCAATTCGGTGCGCTTGCTCACTATCGGGTGCGACCTAAGAGGTACCACCAGCCAAGTGGCTGCGAAGAAGAAAGTGAAAGCATGGATACACGATAACATGAGCGAACTGCCGAGGGGGGGTAAGTATCTCGTATGGAGGACTGAGCAGTATCAATGGTGAGATGATTCCGCAGATTATGTGGAGCGTGGTGGCAGCATTGCTCGTGATGTTCGTGCTGTTGCTCTACCACTTCGGCAAAATCTCGTTGGCGTTACTCACGCTGTCGAGCGCAGTGTTGTGCTTGTTCGGAGCCTTTGTGGGACTGTATGTCTTTGGTTTGGACATCTCTATCACCGCCGTCTTGGGCATAGTGAGCCTTATTGGCGTGATTGTGCGTGAGGCGATTATGATGTATGAGTACGCCGAAGAACTGCGCCACAAGAGCGGTTATACGGTGCGTGAGGCGGCTTACGAGGCAGGTGTGCGTCGTATGCGCCCTATCTTCCTCGCCACTGCCACTACCGCACTCGGTGTGTTGCCGATGATTATTGCCCATACCAACCTTTGGATGCCGATGGGTGTAGTGATATGCTTCGGTTCGCTGCTCCCCCTCCCGCTGACCATCACCCTCCTCCCTATCACCTACTGAAAGATGTACGGCGGCAAAGAAAAAGCAACATAAGCCGATTGCACCATCCTGCCTTTCCTCTATCAAAAGAGTCCCGACAGTAAAGAAACAGCCTCATAAAGCAATCCCACCAACGAGAATCAGTTATACCACCATCTCCACCCCATACGCATGCTATAGGAACACTATAGGAATACTATAGGAACTCTATAGGAATTGTGTCGTCTAGAAAAAGGTTGTGTGGTGTCCTAAAATAGGTTGACTAAATTGTGCCTTAATACTGAGGTTGGTTGACTCCACACAAACGCCCCATGCAATTCGCCCGCACTCCCCGCACGAAACGACTAATCCCACACCTCCATAAAACTCTCTAATTGATAGCAACTTAAAACACCAAACTATTGTCCATATTTGCATAACTCATAAAAAATCACTACCTTTGCACCGCAAAGTGGTAACAAGTAAATAATCTGCACACATAATCAATAGAAATATGGAGTCCCTTCTAATTGAGCATTTTGGACCTATCAAACAAGTAAGATTGGAAAATATCCAATCTCTACTTGTGTTAGTTGGTCAATCGGGTAGCGGTAAAAGTACAATTCTCAAGGTACTTTCTATGTGTCGTTGGATATTCAAACAACAAAATATACGCTGTTATCTGCATGATGCCGGTGTATCGCGATCACCTTTTAGCCATAACATCAATAATTATCTCAATAGTTCCGGACTCCTTGATTTTGTCAAACACGATACACTGATTGTTTTTGAACGCAATGGCGTAACTGTTACTATCCGCGGTAAAGGACAATCCGTTGCAGCCTTGGAGGTTACAGAACCCACTACCCAACAATTATGCTTGGAAAAGGTTTGCTTCATCACAGAGAAGCGAAACACCTTGCCCGATTTGTTAGCCACACGCACAACCGAAAAGTTCGCAGGATATTATGTGAAGCAATTATTCGAGAATTTCAAAATTGCACAAAAACATATCCAAGAACTCAATCTTTCTGCAGTGGATGTCCGACTAAAATTGGAAAAGAACAATGGCAATGAGATGTGGATGATTGAGAACAAAGTGCAGCAAGATAACTTTTCCATCCATCTCGAAGATGCCTCTTCCGGCATCCAGTCTGCTGTCCCATTGGAAATGCTGCTAACATATTTCACACAGTTCTACGACTTAAACGCAGCAATGAATAATGCCATTCTGCGTTACCTCGCTAACGAAGATGCTTTGAAATACTTT
>OQVT01001699.1_pt1 | contig 14066 bp, 13 predicted proteins | sample 1691561 | NCBI WGS metagenome assembly OQVT01 (sample SAMN03418260, study PRJEB22391) | human gut metagenome | biome: human-gut; feature: organic feature; material: feces | host: Homo sapiens | place: Tanzania | collected 2013-01 | reverse complement strand
GCACCGACTCTGGTTTTGAAGCATTGTGGCTGCATTTTGACGGTCCTCTGGCCCGTACATATTATGAAACGATTGTATCGGAAAAAGGTGCATTGCTTTATCCGTCACAGCCGGAAATGATTCGAAAGCATCTGTATGAAATCTATGACACATTCCGCAGTAAAAAAAGTATCGCAGAGGATGCTCTCTCTGCTTCCATCACAAATGTTCTGAATGCCCTACTCACCGCCGATGTCATTTTGCAGACTACCAGAAAATCTCAGGCAAGTATCTCTGATGCCGTCTTACACATCAACAAATTTTTTTACAAATCCATTACGCTCCAGGAGCTCGCAGACATTGCCGCATTGAGTCCATATTATTTTTCCCGGGTATTTGCCAGAGAAACCGGCATGACTCCTCATAAATATCTCATTACTACCCGCATGGCAAATGCAAAATTCTTGCTGAAAACAAGCCAGATGTCTGTGAAAGAAATTGCAATCCGCTCCGGGTTTTCTGATGAAAGTGGCTTTTGTACTGCTTTTAAAAAACAGGAAGGAATGACACCAAAAGAATACCGTTCTTCCAATTGTTAATCCATTTTTCCATTATTTTTCCAAATGTCAACCTAAAAATATTTTATAGGTTGACATTTCGTTTTTTTGTGCTTATACTTAGCTCCAGAACCGACTCTGTAAGAGTAGGAAGCGTACATTAAATGAAATGGAGAATGAATTATGAATCTCACTGAACTTACGAAAGAAATTATAAACGGACGGCGCCTGACCCGTGATGACGATCTGTCGTTTTTTGAAACTGCAGATCTGACAGAACTGGCTTCCGGAGCAAATGAAATCCGACAGGCATTATGTGGAAATTCTGTAGATTTATGCACGATCATCAACGGCCGTGCCGGAAAATGCTCGGAAAACTGTAAATTTTGTGCACAGTCATCTTTTCACCATACTTCCTGTGAAACGTATGGCATGCTGGACACTGATGTCGTTCTTGCAGACTGCCGTGCCCGAGAAGCTGCCGGCGTGCATGCATACTCCATCGTCACAGCAGGAAGAACGGTAGAAGACGATGATCTGGAAAAACTGATCCACACCTATGAGGAATTACGTAAAAACAGTAAGCTGCGTCTGTGTGCGTCCCATGGATTACTGGCACCGGAAGCATTTTTCCGTCTGAAAGATGCCGGTGTTACCATGTATCATGCTAATATCGAGACATCCCGCCGCAATTTTCCAAATATCTGTACCACCCATACATATGATGACAAAATCCGTGAAATCAAACTGGCACAGGAAGCAGGACTTTCTGTCTGTTCCGGTGGCATTATCGGTATGGGCGAAACTTTTGCTGACCGGCTGGATATGGCAGTATCTTTATCTGAGCTTGGCATTGTATCTATCCCGATCAATGCACTGATCCCAGTTTCAGGAACTCCGTTTGCTGAGCTTCCACCACTGACAGAAGATGAGATCATCCGCACAGTTGCCATGTTCCGCTACCTGAATCCGGATGCATATATCCGTATGGCAGCCGGACGCAGCTACTTCAAAGACGGTGGACGTCGATTGTTTGAAGCAGGCGTCAATGCCACCATCACAGGTGACATGCTTACTACGGTCGGAAATAATACCAGACAGGATCAGGAAATGCTTACCGATATGGGCTTCCAGATATAAAATCAAAACATAGAAAATGGAGAATGACTTATGAACAACACAGCAACAAAAACAACTTCAAAATTTACGATTCAACAGATTGCCATGATTGCAGTTATGACCGCAGTAACTTGTGTATTGGCACCACTTTCCATTCCAATTGGTCCGGTACCGATCTCACTTACCAACCTTGTGATTTATTTTTCCCTGTTCATTCTGGGAACCAAAAAAGGAACCATCAGCTATCTGATTTATCTTCTGATCGGTCTGGTTGGAATCCCGGTATTTTCCGGATTTACCAGCGGTCCCGGAAAGCTCTTTGGACCAACCGGTGGTTATCTGATCGGTTTTATCCCGTTGGCATTAATAGCAGGTTTCTTTATCAATCATTTTCATAACAAAAAAGCTCTCAGCTTCCTTGGCATGATTCTCGGAACTGCTGTGTGCTATGCACTTGGAACTACATGGCTTGCCATTCAGGCGCACATGGGTTTTCAGGCGGCACTTATGGCTGGTGTTATTCCTTTCCTGCCAGGTGATTTTATTAAAATGATCCTTGCACTGCTGATTGCACCACAGATCCGCAAGCAGTTAGATGCTGCAGGACTTGCACGTTAATCACTTTTTAACTCATACATCTTTTTATATGGACGCAAAAAGACCTGTAAATCTTCTTTCAAAGATTTACAGGTCTTTAATTTCATTTTCATCATACGAACTGTTGATTATGGTCTGTGATACTTATTTTGCGTAATCTGTTACACGGCTTTCACGGATAACATTTACCTTGATCTGACCCGGATATTCCAATTCAGCTTCAATCTGTTTTGAAACATCTCTGGCCAAAAGTACCATATCTGCATCACTGATCTGCTCAGGTACAACCATAATACGAACTTCTCTGCCCGCCTGAACTGCAAAAGATTTGTCTACTCCCTTGAAACTGTTTGTAATATCTTCCAGTTTCTTTAATCTGTTTGAATATGTTTCCAGTGTCTCTCTACGTGCACCCGGTCTAGCTGCTGAAATCGTATCAGCTGCCTGCACCAGACATGCAATCAAGCTCTCCGGCTCAACATCACCATGATGCGCTTCCACAGCATTGATAATGATAGCAGACTCCTTGAACTTTCTACAAAGTTCAACACCTAACTGGATGTGAGAGCCTTCCATCTCGTGGTCAACAGATTTACCAATATCATGCAGGAGTCCTGCACGCTTAGCAACTCTGACATCCACACCGATTTCTGCAGCAAGCAGTCCGCTTAACTGTGCTACTTCGATGGAATGCTTTAATGCATTCTGACCATAGCTTGTTCTGAATTTCATCTTACCAAGTAATCTGACAAGCTCTGGATGAATTCCATGAACACCAACCTCAAGTGTTGCCTGTTCACCTTCTTCTTTCATCATTACTTCGACTTCTTTTTGCGCCTTTTCAACCATTTCTTCAATTCTAGCCGGATGAATACGTCCGTCTACAATCAGTTTCTCAAGGGCAATTCTTGCTACTTCCCTACGTATCGGGTCGAAGCCTGATAAGATAACTGCTTCCGGTGTATCATCAATAATCAAATCAACACCAGTCATGGTTTCGAGTGTTCTGATATTTCTACCCTCTCTACCAATGATTCTTCCCTTCATCTCATCATTTGGAAGCTGAACAACCGAAATGGTGGTTTCCGATACATGGTCTGCTGCACATTTCTGAATTGCAGTAACCACATATTCCTTCGCCTTCTTGTCTGCTTCCTCTTTGGCGCGATTATCCATTTCTTTGATCATCACAGCCGTTTCATGTTTTACTTCATCTTCAACAATTTTTAATAAGTATTCTTTTGCCTGTTCGGAGGTTAAACCGGAGATTCGTTCTAGTTCCTGTAATCTTTGCTCGTTAAGCTTAGAAATTTCTTCTCTCTGCTTTGCCAGTTCTTCTTCCCTGGCTAACAGATTTGCTTCTTTCTTCTCGATTGCTTCCGATTTCTTATCGATATTCTCTTCTTTTTGCTGAACTCTGCGCTCATATCTCTGAGCTTCTGCACGTCGTTCCTTGATTTCCTTGTCAAGTTCATTCTTGGTACGAATGGACTCTTCCTTTACTTCAAGCAAGGACTCGCGCTTCTTTGTTTCAGCAGTTTTCAGAGCTTCGTCGATAATTTCTCTCGCCTTTTCCTCTGCATTACCAATTTTCGTTGCAGATACCTTTTTGTGATATAAGGTAGCAAGAATCCAGGTAATCGGAGCCACAATGACGAGTGTCACAATCACTGCAATAACCAACTGCATTTACAGGAGCACCTCCTTATTTAGTTTTCATTGTACTATTATCTATATAGAATGTACGAATAACATTCTAAAAGCAAATTACAACACTTAAATTTTATACGTTATTAGAAGTTATGTCAAGTAAAAGTACACGTCGAATTGCTTCTACTGAGAATCCTTTCCGGTACAAAAATCCCAACATCCGTTGTGTTTCCTCATAGGAAGCCGTTTCTGAACAGAATTTTTTCTTCAAAATCCACTTTTTTATCTGCTCTTCCTCCAAGGCACCTTTCTCGTCCCCAACTACCTCATCATAACATTCCTGCGCCATCTGTTTGGAAATGCCTTTTGCCATCAAAGATACCATCATCTGGTTCTTTGATTTGCTCTCCTTATGATATTCCACATAATCCATCACATACTGCCGGTCATTCACATAGTGAAACTTCTTTACATAAGAAAGTGCGGTTTCTATGATTTCCGCCGGATAACCGCCATCACTCAGTTTTTTTCTTAACTGATATTCTGTATAGGGACGGCTTTTCAGCAAATTCATTGCACGCAGCTTTGCTCTCTTTGGAAGAAGATTTTCCTGAATTTCCTTATAATCTTCTTTTGAAAGTTCCTCGCCTTCCCGGATATGGAACATACGCAATTCGCCTTTGTACAATACAAAGGCGAATTCATCTTCCAATATCACTCTACATTTTGCTTTTGAAACTTCCTCAATCCTTACTACTTTCATCTTTTGCATCCTGTAATCCGTAATGCGCACGAACCTTCATCGTTACTTCTTCCAACATTTCCGGATGTTCTTTTAAGTACTGCTTGGTATTTTCACGTCCCTGACCAATTTTATTTCCTTCATAGGCATACCATGCACCACTCTTATTAATAATATTTGCTCCGGCAGCTAAGTCCAGTACATCACCAACGGTTGATATTCCCTCTCCAAAGATAATATCGAATTCCGCCTCCTTAAACGGCGGTGCAATCTTGTTCTTAACTACTTTTACTCTTGTACGGTTACCAATGGTTTCTCCACTTTGCTTTAATGCCTCAATTCTGCGGACATCCAAACGTACTGAGGAATAGAATTTTAAAGCACGTCCTCCGGTTGTCGTTTCCGGATTTCCAAACATAACGCCTACTTTTTCACGAAGCTGGTTGATAAAGATTACGGTACAATTTGATTTACTGATTACTGCGGTAAGCTTCCGCAATGCCTGTGACATCAGTCTTGCCTGCAATCCGACGTGGGAATCCCCCATATCACCATCAATTTCAGCTTTCGGAACAAGTGCTGCAACAGAGTCTACGACAACAATATCAATTGCGCCGGAGCGAACCATTGTTTCGGTAATCTCCAATGCCTGTTCTCCATTATCCGGCTGTGAAATATAAAGATTATCTACGTCTACACCGATGTTCTTTGCATATACCGGGTCCAATGCATGTTCAGCATCAATAAACCCTGCAATACCACCACGCTTCTGTACTTCTGCTATCATATGTAATGTTACGGTTGTTTTACCACTGGATTCCGGTCCATATATTTCAATAATTCTTCCTTTCGGTATTCCTCCAAGACCCAATGCAATATCCAGGCTCAGGGAACCCGTCGGAATTGTTTCCACGTTCATTTGTGCGGAAGGATCTCCCAATTTCATGACAGCACCCTTACCAAACTGCTTTTCAATCTGTCCCAATGCGGCGTCAAGTGCTTTGAGCTTTTCTTCTTTTTCCATTTTTACTATTCTCCTTCTATCTCATAATTGTTCAATCGCATCCAAGAACATCTGTTCTATAATAGAATAAAACAAACGTTCGATTTTGTCAATTCCCAATTATGAATTTTATTTTTTATTCTTACCCTTATAATACTTCTTTATATGTCCAATAAAACTCCCTCAAAGGCATCTCCCCTTTCTCACATTTTTTGCTTTGGATAATTGGCGAAGCTGCCCGATTTGCAAAGCGAATGTTCTGGTTCCATGCGACGGGAACCGATGCATTTATCGTATCATAACAAAAGGACTTTCGCAATAGTACTCTGCAAAAGTCCTTTAAACACTTTTTTATTTTACATCTTTCATGACATCTTTATTTTTAATGAGGTAATCAATCAGGGAAACAATGGTCAGAACTACTGCAATCCATAAAATTACCTGGGTAAAAATATGTAACACCGGAATGTCTACAATTAACAGGCAAACCGCAACCATCTGAAATGTGGTCTTGAATTTCCCCCAATAGCTGGCTGCAATCACAACACCCTTATCGGCAGCTACCAGACGGAAACCACTGATGATAAATTCTCTGGCAATGATAATTACAACCATCCATGCCGGGATTTTCTGAAGCTCAATCAGACAAATCAGTGCGGAGCATACAAGCAGCTTATCTGCCAGTGGGTCCATAAATTTTCCGAAATCGGTAATCAGATTATACTTTCTTGCTATTTTTCCATCCAGCATATCGGTCAGAGATGCCAGGATGAAAATTCCAAGTGCAATCCACTTACTCCATTCTGGCGATGGAAGAAACGGCATATCCGGCACTAGCAGAAACAAGATAAAAAAGGGAATCAGAATCACTCTGAAAATGGTCAGTTTGTTTGGTAAATTCATAATGCAATCTCTCCTATCAAATCATATTCATTTGAGCCTGTCACTTTTACAGTAACAAAGTCTCCGCTCATCAGTTCTCTATCTGCGTCCAGAAACAACAGTCCATCCACATTAGGTGCGTCTTTGTAAGTACGTGCCACATAGACACCATCTTCAACCATTCTTCCTTCAATCATGGCTTCCAATGTGCGCCCTACCATATTTTCAGCCTGTTCAAATGCAATTTCCTGCTGAAGCTCCATAATTTCATCCCTGCGCTGTTCCTTGACCTCTTCCGGTATCTGATGTTCCATTTCTGCCGCCGGAGTATCTTCTTCCGGTGAATAGGTAAATACGCCAAGACGGTCAAATTCCATCTCGTTGATGAAGCGCATGGTGTCCTCATGATCCTGCTCTGTTTCCCCCGGGAATCCGGTAATAAATGTCGTACGGATACAAATTTCCGGTATTTCCCTGCGAAGCTCTTCTACCAGATGACGAATCTGTGCGGTATCCGTCCAGCGTCCCATTCTCTTTAAAATAGCATCACAGCCACTTTGAATCGGAATATCCAGATACTTGCAGATTTTGGGTTCTTCCTTAATTGTCTGAATCAGCTCTGGGGTAATTTCTTCCGGATAGCAATAAAGAATCCGTATCCAATGCAATCCTTCTATTTTGCATAACTCCTTTAATAATTGAGGGAGTCTCTTTTCTCCGTATAAATCCACACCGTACAGGGTTGTTTCCTGTGCAACCAGAATCAGTTCCTTTACGCCTCCCTGTACCAGTTCCTCTGCTTCCTTCAGAAGAAGCTCCATGGGAATACTGCGATAATCTCCACGGACCTTTGGTATAATGCAATACGTACAATGCTTGTTACAGCCTTCCGCAATTTTCAGATAGGCATAATAACCTCCGGTTGTGTTCACACGATGTTTTCCACCAATCGGAGCCTTATTAATATCCTCGACATAATTTTCCGGCTGTCCATTCAGAATTTCATCCAGCGCATCAGCAACCTTCTCAATTGCTGTTGTACCGAGAATTGCATCTACCTCCGGAATTTCTTCCTGTATTTCTTTCGCATAACGCTGTGCCAGGCATCCGGTAACAAGAAGTGCTTTTAACTGGCCTGCCTTACGGCGTTCTGCCAGGGAAAGAATCGTGTTAATGCTTTCCTCTTTTGCATCATTAATGAAGCAACAGGTATTTACCACAACGGCCTGCGCCTCTTCTTCATCATCCGTAAATTGATATCCACGCTGTGAAAGAATCCCAAGCATCACCTCAGAATCCACGAGATTCTTATCGCATCCCAATGAAATAAACAATACGTTCATGTTTCTGTTTCCTTTAATTTCGTTCAAACAAAACGCTGCCATATTGTGGCAGCGTTCTTATTATTCTTCTGCATCAAGTGAAGCTACTTCTTCTTCGGTTAAAATTTTAATTTTACCCTGATTCAATTCTTCTACTGCAATAGATAATGGTTTCTCGCCCTTGCTTTCTACAAGCGGCTGGGAACCTGCAATAATCTGTCTTGCTCTTTTTGAAGTTGCCATAACAATGGAGTATCTGCTGTTTACTACAGGTGCTTCTCCGGGTTCAACCTCGCTATTAACTACTTTCATCAAATCGGAATAAGATGGATGTAACATAATTTCTCCTTTCAATTGCGGAAGCATTATTTTAATGCTTCAAGCTCTTTTCTCATATTATTTATAAACTCCTCATTTCTGTCAGGGGTATTATGAGCTGCCTGAATCAGATTGTGCAGTTCCTGCACACATTCTTCCAACTTATCGTTTATTACGATAAAGTCGTATTTTTCAATTCCTTCTGCCTCCTGGGTTGCTCTTTGAAGACGTTTCTCAATCACCTCAGAGCTTTCCGTTCCTCTGCCCTCCAGACGTTTTCTCAATTCCTGTGCACTGGGTGGCATTACAAACAACAGTAATGCTGTCGGGAATTTTTCTTTGATTTTGAGTGCTCCCTGAATTTCAATTTCAAGAATCACATCTTTTCCAGCCTCAAGCTGTTGTTCCACATAAGCACGTGGCGTACCATAATAATTATCACAATAACAGGCATACTCTACAAGCCCGTTCTGTTCAATTTTATCCTCAAACTGCTGCTTTGTAACAAAGAAATATTCTTTTCCATCCGTTTCACCCGGACGTGGTGCCCTTGTCGTCATCGATATGGACAACGCATAATTCTCATATTCTTCCATCAGGCGCTTCATCAATGTTCCCTTTCCCGCACCCGAAAAACCGGAAACCACAATTAATATTCCTCTACGCTTCATCGTCTTCTCTGCTTTCTACCTGTGCCCGTTGTGCAATGGTTTCCGGCAATAACGCCGACAGCACGAGCTGGCTGTTTTCCATTACAAGAACGGATTTCGTTTTTCGTCCCTGTGTTGCATCAATTGCTGTTCCCAACTCTCTTGCCTTCTGAACCATACGCTTTACCGGAGCCGAATCAGGACTTACTACGGCAATAATCTTACCGGCATTTACAATATTTCCAAAACCAATATGAATCAATTTATTCAAACGGATACCTCTTAAAACTATTCGATGTTCTGAATCTGTTCACGCACTTTTTCAATTTCTGTTTTTAATTCGATGGCACGATTGGAAATCTCAAGATCGCTGGATTTTGAAAGAATGGTGTTCGCTTCACGATTCATCTCCTGCGCAATGAAATCCAGCTTACGTCCAATGCTTCCGCCCTGGATCAATGCGTCCCTGGTTGCCTCAATATGACTTCTCAGGCGTACCAGCTCCTCATCTACACAAACCTTATCTGCAAAAATGGTTACTTCCATCAGCAGACGGCTTTCATCCACCTTTGTATCTTCTAATAAATCTTTTACTTTATCAGATAATTTCTGTTTATACTCTGTAATAATTTCCGGAGAACGTTCTGTGATATAATCTACGTGCTTAAGCATTCCATCCAGCTTTTCACACAAATCATTCTTAAGATTCTCTCCTTCTTTGATTCTTGTTTCAACAAATCCCTCTGCAGCACCTTTGATTGCCTTATCCAGAAGGTTCCACAATGCCTCTTCATCAATCGTCTGCTCTTCCATTGTAAATACTTCCGGGTATCTGGATAATGTAGAAACACGAACATCATTGTCCAAAGAAAATTCGTCTGCCATCTGATTCAGATAAGACAGATATTCTGAAGCAAGCTCTTTGTTATATTTTACACAGACATTCGATTCTGTGAAATCCTCATACGTAATAAAAATATCCACTTTACCACGCTGAATATAATTTTTTAATTCATTTCGAATTGCTGCCTCAAAAAAGTTCAGTTTCTTGGGCATCTTCATATTCACATCAAGATACCGGTGGTTCACGGATTTCATTTCTACGGTTATCTTACGTTCTGCTTCCTGAACCTCGCATCTGCCGAAGCCTGTCATACTCTTAATCATGACGAATCTCCTTCTTTTGAATCCTAAAATACATTCCTAATTATTATAGGCGAACGACTCGCATACGTCAAGGTTTTCCCATCCCGCAGTTGTGAAAAAAAATATTTTCTATTATAATAATTGGATAATACTTTGAACAAGGAGTTTCCCAATGGCTTTTGATGGAATTACAGTTGCTGCTGTTACAAATGAATTAAAACAAACTGTCCTCAATGGACGTATCTATAAGATTGCCCAGCCCGAAAATGATGAACTGCTGCTTACCATAAAAACTACGGATGGTGGTCAGAAACGTCTGCTGATTTCTGCGGATGCTTCTCTTCCACTGATTTATTTTACTGCCCAGAACAAGCCAAGCCCCATGACGGCACCAAGCTTTACCATGCTTCTGCGCAAGCATTTGCAAAACGGCAGAATAACCGATATCACACAGCCCGGTCTGGAGCGAATTATTGAGCTTCATGTAGAGCATTTAAACGAAATGGGTGACCTGTGTAAAAAACGACTTATTGTAGAGCTTATGGGAAAACACAGTAACATTATTTTTGTCAATGAGGATAATGTCATTATTGACAGCATCAAACATATTTCCGGCATGGTAAGTTCTGTCCGTGAAGTGCTTCCGGGACGGAATTATTTTATTCCGGAAACGCAGGAAAAGCAAAATCCTCTGACGGTTAATCATGAAGAATTCCGTATGCTTATTTCTTCAAAAGCACTTCCCATCTATAAAGCACTTTATACCGGTTTTACCGGCATTTCTCCTGTTTACGCCCAGGAATTATGCCATGAGGCAGGTATTGACGGAGATACTTCAACGGCTTTCTTTGCGGAATCCCCCGAAGGTCCGGCTGCTCTTTCGCATTTATTTGATGTCTTTGAAAAAGCAATGAATTGCATCCGTCAGGGCACTTTTTCTCCGGTCATTGTCTATGAGAAAGAAAAGCCTGTTGAATTTTGTGCTCTGCCACTCACCAGCTATACCGGTTGTACGTCCAAAGCATATGCCTCCATCAGCGAACTACTGGAAGCCTATTATGCAGAAAAAAACAGCTATACGCGTATCCGCCAGCGCTCTGTGGATTTACGGAAAATCACCCAGACCATCCTGGAGCGTGATATCAAAAAATACGATTTGCAATGCCGTCAGATGAAAGATACCGAAAAAAAGGACAAATATAAAATCTATGGCGAACTGATTCATACGTATGGCTATGATGTTGCTCCCGGAAGTTCTTCCATGGAAGCATTGAATTACTACACAAATGAAATGATTACAATTCCGCTTGACCCACAGCTTTCTCCTCTGGAAAACAGCAAAAAATATTTTGATAAATATGGTAAGCTGAAACGTACCTATGAGGCACTTTCCCAGCTCACACTGGAAGTAAAAGAAGAGATTGAACATCTGGAATCCATTCAAAACGCATTGGATATTGCCCAGTCAGAAGATGACCTTGCACAGATTAAAGAAGAAATGATGGAAAGCGGCTATATCCGTCGAAAAGGAAACAATAAAAAGACGCGTTTTAAAAGTCATCCGCTTCATTATATCAATCCCGATGGTTTTCACATCTATGTTGGAAAAAATAATTATCAGAATGAAGAACTGACTTTCCAATTTGCAACCGGAAACGACTGGTGGTTTCATGCAAAAGGCATGCCGGGCTCCCATGTCATTGTAAAAAGTGACGGCAGGGAACTGACTGATGCAACTTATGAAGATGCCGCCCGCCTTGCTGCTTTTTATTCCAAAGCCAAAGGACAGTCTAAAATTGAAATTGATTACACCCAGAAAAAGAACGTAAAAAAGCCCGGCGGTGGAAAGCCAGGCTTCGTTGTATACTATACCAATTATTCCATGTTGATTGACGCTGATATTTCCCGTCTGACACTTTGTGAATCCGACGTTTAATCAATCATCCAGCCAGTAGTCCTCTTCACTGATTTCCGGTGTTTTGGACTGCCTGGATGGCACGGTCTGTGGTCTTAATATTCTCATTTTCTTTGCCATCTTTATTAACAGATTTCCTTTCGGAAGACCTTTCATCTCTTCTTCTGTAATTGCGTTCCAGCGAATCACCAGAACGAAATATACCATACATCCAATTCCAATTGCCACTGCAAGGCATAGAATATTTACTGGAAGTAACTGATGCAATCCATAATAAACCCCAAAGGCAACTGCTCCCATTGCGATGGAACATAAGATTGGTCTTAAAAATGTCCTGTCTACTTCCTGCTGATATTTCAAATGCTTTCTCACGGATATACCATTCAGCACGCACAACAGAAATGCATAAAGCACGCTCGTTCCTGCATAACAGTATAAACTGTACTGTGCGGGCAGATATAGCATACCGACTACCATGATTACGGCATGAATTACCAATGCTATCAGTGCGTTGATAATCGGGGTATTCATTTTCCCAATGGACTGTAGTACTGCCTGTGTCAGTGTTGACAGACTATATAACACAATGGTAACCGCAAGAATTGCAAGCATCATTGCGGATATCTGCAATGATGCTTTTTGTGGGAAAATCAGCTGCATGCACGGTTTACATAACACTCCAAGTCCCGCTGCTGCAGGAATTGCTATAAACATCGTTACCTTTACCGATTTTGCCACCTTTGTACGAACCCCATTTAAATCATCTCTTGCAAAATCACTCGAAATACCGGGAATCAGTGCGGTCGCCATCGCAGATGCAAGTGCAATCGGAATATTGGCAATCTTCGTTGCCTTTGCCATCGCACTTAAATCGAATGATACATCTACTTCCGCTTTTTTCTGTACCAGCAACGAAATACTCTGATAAATTTTCTGGTCCAGGAAAGTATTTACATTATAAATTCCTGTGCTCAGAATAAATGGCGTAACTACCAGAATAATCATTTTGAAAATTTCACCATAGCTGTCTTCATGAACCGTTTTGTCCCGGTTTATCTTTTTGTAAATCGTGTTTTTATTTAATGCGTATACGCCCAGCATAAAAAGCAATGCTACAAGTACGCCGGCACCGGTTCCTATGGTTCCACCGGCAGCACCATAGGATGCCTGTGTTGTCGTATCTTTTGTTTTCACAGATTCCACCAGCAGATAAGCCATCAGGACACTGATTCCCGCATTAAAAATCTGTTCGATAATCTGTGAAAAAGAAGTCTGTACCATTGTCTTATGTGCCTGAAAATATCCCCGGAACACGCCCAGAATTCCACTGAAGAAAATGGTTGGGGCAAGGATTCGTAAAGGCAGTACGGAGCCTTTCAGGTCTACCATACTGGATGCAAAGAAAAACACAAATAAGCTGGCAATACCACCGACTACCAGCACATAAATCAATGCACATTGAAAAATACGATGTGCATTGCGATATTCTCTTTTGGCAAGCTTCTGTGCAATTACCTTCGATACGGCAGAAGGAATACTATAAGAAGAAATCAGCAATACAATACTATAGGCAGTATAAGCATTACTGTAATACCCGAATCCTTCATCTCCAATAATTGCGGTTAAAGGCGTATTGTACAGAAGTCCAATGATGCGGACGATGATTCCGGCAACTGCCAGAATCCCCGCCTGCATAATCAATCCGTCTTTTTTCTTGTCATTCGGCATTACTTAAACGCTCCAGCATTTCTATCCTATTAACCAGTCATACATTTCCTGATATTTCTTTGCAGATACATGCCAGGAGAAATCTGCCGCCATAGCACGGTCCACAATTTTATTCCATTCCCGCTTTTTATCATAGTAAATCTTTTCTGCATACCGGATGGCACCAAGCATCTCATGCGCATTATAATTTACAAATGAAAAACCGGTTCCGGTACTTTCATATTCATTATATGGTTCTACGGTGTCTTTCAGTCCACCGGTTTCTCTTACAATCGGAACTGTACCGTAACGCAGACTCATCAACTGGCTCAAACCACAGGGTTCAAACAGTGACGGCATCAGGAACGCATCACAGGATGCATATATTTTATGTGACAACGCATCCGAATAATAAATGTTGGCTGATACTTTATTATTGTATTTCCAGTCAAAATGACGGAACATATTCTCATAACGTT
>OQVT01001697.1_pt1 | contig 14069 bp, 9 predicted proteins | sample 1691561 | NCBI WGS metagenome assembly OQVT01 (sample SAMN03418260, study PRJEB22391) | human gut metagenome | biome: human-gut; feature: organic feature; material: feces | host: Homo sapiens | place: Tanzania | collected 2013-01 | reverse complement strand
AAAGAATCAGCATCTTCCCGGCATCAATAAGATCCTCCCCCGGAGCATCTCCCGCCCAGTCATCCGGATTTCTGCTCTCGCCCGGAGCAATCGTTACCGAAGGTCTTCTGTGATCGGTCAAGGCAATAAAATCATATCCGTTCCTTCGATAAATTTCTGCCGCCTCCTTCGGACTTACATGTCCGTCGGAGCGGGTTGTATGCATATGCAGGTTCCCCTTGAACCAGTTTCCCCTGTCTTCAAAGATTGATTGAAACATATCTCTTCCTTTCTTCCAAAACCTTCTGTCTCACCTAACAGTTATCGGTATTGTACAACAAACCCGCCGGACAAAAAAGTTTCTGACTGCCGGTTCTCCTCTATACGAAAGCACCCTCCCGAAGGAAGCCCTTTCGGAAGGGTGCTGCAAGAATACCTTTGCGATTTATTTTTTCTTTTCTTCGTAGTCCTTCAGCGCCGCGATCGCCTCCTTCGACAGGGGAATCAGCGCAATCATATTGAAAATTGTCATCAGTCCGATGCCGACGTCTCCAAGATCCCAGACAAAGGTATATGCCGCAAGGCAGCCGATAAAGAGGTTCACCAGTGCAACAATCTTATAAACCGTCTGCGGTGCCCACTTGTCCCCGAATACATAGGAAACATTGGAACGGGCGTAGAACAGAACGCCAAGGAAGGTCGAGAAGCAGAACAGCCACAGGGTCACAGCGATAAAGATCACGCCTGCCTCTCCGAAGTGATAGCGCATGGCCGCCTGCAGAAGATCCATTCCTGCCAGGCCCTCTGTCACCTCCTGCGGTGCAAGAAGCATCACAAATGCCGTGCAGCTGCAGATCACAATCGTATCCACAAATACTCCCAGTGCCTGTACCAGCCCCGCTTTTACAGGCTGATCACATTCTGCAGCTGCCGCTGCACATGGTGCAGAACCGGAACCTGCCTCATTCGAAAACAACCCTCTTTTAATACCATTCATCAGCACTGCACCGAATCCGCCTGCAGCCACCTGCCTGATACCAAAGGCTTCTCTGAAAATCTTCCCAAATACTGTTGGAAGGCTTCCGATATTTGTAAAAATAATAAACAGAGTGATCACAAAATAAAACACCGCCATAACCGGAACCAGCAGGTCCAGAACCTTAACTGTCGCATTCTTTCGCAGAACGATCACTGCTGCTATCACTGTCAGTCCGATCGTTGTATATAACGGCGGAATGGAAAATGCATTTTCAAAAGAAGAGGCCACTGAATTACTGATCACCTGACTGATCCCGCACCAGCAGATCAGACCGGAAGCAGCAAACAGTACAGACAAAAGTACTTTCTTTTTCTTTTTTCCCTGTCTTTCTTCTATGTAATGATGGATGTAATAAGCCGGACCACCTCTGTATCCTCCATACAGAGGATCCTTTTCCTTGTAAATCTGTGCCAGTGTTGCTTCCACAAATGCCGTAGATGATCCGATGATAGCAGTCACCCACATCCAGAATACCGCACCTGCACCACCTGCTGAAACCGCTGCAACTACACCGACCAGATTTCCCATTCCAACTCTGGTCGCAGTAGAAACGATCAGTGTCTGAAACGAAGACAGGCTGCTCTTATCATCTTTCCCTTTTTTCTCAACCAGCGCCTTCAGCATATCCGGAAAAAGTCTGACAGGCAGACATCTTGTCCGGACCGTAAAATAAATCCCAGTGGGTATCAGCAGCAGGATCAGAAGTGAAATCCCAAGGCTGTTCCCCCCTGGCAGCGGAATTTTGAGTAAATCTCCCCATAGAAATGAATACACTTTTTCAATTAATGTTACTATCATATCCTTATCCTTTCAGATTTTTATCCCCATATTCACCCGTTTGTTAACGTTTCTTATGTTCTCAGTGATAATTGTTTACACTTTAACGTTTCAACGCAGTCTCATTTAAACAGTATAACATTAATATTACTCTGCGTAAATCAACTTTTTTTATATTTTGCCAATTGACAAACCCATTCTGCAAGTTTATAATCAGTGGCAGAAAAGATAAGAAAGACCAAAGCGTTGAAGAGAAGAGTAAGCTGAGGAACGTTACAGAGAGAAATGCATTTTGGTGCAAGCATTTTATCGCGAAACAGCCGAAGACCACCTCTGAGTGACTTTAATACAGTCCGGTGATGCCGTTACCATCAAATGAAGTGGTTCTGGACTATTTATTTCAGTGATTCAGAACAACCGGGGTGGAACCGCGAGTAATGATATCTCGTCCCCTACAGTATTTAACCGTGCTGTAGGGGATTTTTTTATTCTATCTTTTCCCCCTTTGCAGTACAAAAAAGCACCCGAAGATGCACCTTACATCTGACGGCATACAAAGAATATATAAAATAAAGGAGATAATGACCATGATCGTAACATTAAAAGACGGATCAAAAAAAGAATACGCTGAAGCAAAATCAGTCATTGACATCGCTTACGATATCAGCGAAGGCCTTGCACGTGCAGCCTGTGCAGGCGAAGTAAACGGAGAAGTTGTGGACTTAAGAACAGTTCTCGACAGTGACTGCGAATTAAACATTTTGACAGCAAAAGATGAAAAAGGACTTGCAGTTCTCCGCCATACAGCATCCCACGTACTTGCCCAGGCAGTACAGACCTTATTCCCGGATGCAAAGGTTGCTATCGGACCTTCTATTGATACAGGATTCTACTATGATTTCGACTGCCCTCCATTCTCCCGTGATGACCTGGATGCAATCGAAAAAGAAATGAAAAAGATCATCAAAAAAGGCGCTAAGATTGAACGCTTCACAAAATCAAGAGAAGATGCCATCGCATACTTCCAGGAGAAAAATGAACCATACAAGGTAGAACTTATCGAAGATCTTCCGGAAGGCTCCGAAATCTCTTTCTATTCCCAGGGAGACTGGACAGACCTCTGCGCAGGTCCTCACCTTATGAGCGTAAAAGGTGTAAAAGCATTCAAGCTTCTCTCCTCTTCCAGCGCTTACTGGAGAGGCAGCGAAAAGAACGCAATGCTCACACGTATCTACGGAACAGCTTATGCTTCCAAGGACGAACTGAAAGAACATCTGGAACAGATGGAAGAAGCAAAAAGACGTGACCACAACAAACTTGGCCGTGAGATGAAGATCTTCACAACTGTAGACGTGATTGGTCAGGGACTTCCGCTTATCATGCCAAACGGTGTGATCATGATGCAGGAGCTTCAGCGCTGGATTGAAGACGAAGAAGCAAAACGCGGATATATCAGAACAAAAACTCCGTTAATGGCAAAGAGCGACCTTTACAAGATTTCCGGACACTGGGATCATTACAAAGACGGTATGTTCGTTCTCGGTGATGAGGAGACTGACAAGGAAGTATTTGCGCTTCGTCCTATGACATGCCCATTCCAGTACTATGTATACAAAGCAGAACAGCACAGCTATCGTGATCTGCCTCTTCGTTACGGTGAAACATCCACTCTGTTCCGTAATGAGGATTCCGGGGAAATGCATGGTCTGACACGTGTGCGTCAGTTCACGATCTCCGAAGGTCATCTGATCGTAAGACCTGACCAGATGGTAAAAGAATTTAAAGACTGTATCGCACTTGCACAGTACTGTCTGCAGGTTCTTGGTGTAGAGGAGGACGTAACCTATCACCTTTCCAAATGGGATCCTAACAACAGAGAGAAATACATCGGTGATGCAGAAGTGTGGGATCAGACAGAAGCTCATATCCGTCAGATGCTTGAAGAACTGAACATTCCGTTTACAGAGGATGTTGGCGAAGCTGCATTCTACGGACCTAAAGTTGATATCAATGCCAAGAACGTATACGGAAAAGAAGATACTATGATCACGATTCAGTGGGATGCTCTTCTGGCTGAACAGTTCGACATGTATTATATCGATGAAAACGGTGAAAAACAGCGTCCATACATCATTCATCGTACATCCATGGGATGCTACGAGAGAACACTGGCATGGCTCATTGAGAAATATGCAGGTATGTTCCCGACATGGCTCTGCCCGGAACAGGTTCGTGTGATTCCAATTTCCGAGAAATTCCACGACTATGCTGCCAAAGTTGAAGCTCAGTTAAAAGAAAACGGAATCCGCTGCTCTGTTGACCAGCGTTCCGAAAAGATGGGCTACAAGATCCGTGAAGCACGTCTTGCAAGAGTTCCATATATGCTCATCGTTGGTGCCAAAGAGGAAGAAGAAGGCAAGGTTTCCGTAAGAAGCCGTTACCTTGGCGACGAAGGAATGAAAGACCTTGGTGAGTTCCTTACATCCATCAAAGAAGAAATCAAAAACAAGACAATTCGTAAAATCGAAGTTCAGGAAGAAAATAAATAAAACAGGTATTTTACTTTAACCTGTTCAAATAAGTCCCCACCCTCTGCTTTAATTGCATCAGGCAATAAGCAATGGGTGGGGACTTTTATTTATCAGTTATCCCATCTGTACAATTACATGGTATTCGTTTCTGCCATTGACCATAGGAATCTGGTTTCCATTTATCCTCTCACCATCTACCTCAATCCATCTGACTCCTTTCTGCACACCTTTCGGTTTATGGATCTCAATATGATAATCCGCCCCTCTAAAATGACGGTTCACTTTAAAATCGCCAAACGTTTCCGGAAGGCAGGGGTCTACGATCAAACCATCATATCCTGGCAGAATACCAAGAAGCGCCTGTGACAGGTTTACAAATGTCCACGCTGCAGTTCCTGTCAGCCAACTGTTTTTTGCCTCTCCAAATCCTGGTGCATCAGCTCCCGCGATCATCTGCGAATATACATATGGTTCTGTCCGGTGAATATCACTGATTTCCTCAATATAAGATGGACATATTTTACGATAAACCTCAAATGCCCTGTTTCCTCTTCCAAGCACAGTCTCCGCAATGGAAATCCACGGATTGTTGTGGCAGAAAATTCCTGCATTTTCTTTATATCCAGGCGGATAAGAAGTAATTTCCCCAAGTTCCAGATGGTATCTTGTATAAGCCGGCTGAAGGATCATTATTCCATACTTTGTTTCCAGCAATTCATTCACAGAGTCCAGAGCTTTTTCTGCTATTCCTTCTTCCTTGCCGATTCCTGCCATAACACAGAATCCCTGTGGTTCAATAAAAATCTTTCCTTCTTCGCATTCTTTTGAACCAACCTTTTCAGACTGTGCATCATAGGCACGCAGGAACCATTCTCCGTCCCATCCATTATCCAGCACTGCCTGATACATCTCATCCACTGCTTTCCCTGCTTCTTTTGCAAGTTCTGTGTGCCCGGTCCGCTCACAGAGCTCCTCAAATTCTTTTCCATATTTCACAAACATACCTGCAATAAATACAGATTCTGCCACAGGGCCTTCCGACGGCCCTGTTGTCTGAAAGGATTCTCCAGGTTCACTGGAAAAACAGTTCAGATTCAGGCAGTCATTCCAGTCTGCCCTTCCGATCAGAGGAAGTTTGTGAGGACCAAGATGGGTTACTGTGTAATGAAAAGATTTCTCCAGATGTTCAAAAAGCGGTACCTCTGTTCCCTTCTTACAATCAAAGGGTACCTGCACATCAAGTATCCCATAATCACCAGTCTCTTTGATATATGCTGCTACTGCTGCGATCAGCCATAACGGGTCGTCATTAAATCCGCTTCCAACATCCAGATTCCCCTGTTTTGTCAGCGGCTGGTACTGATGATATGCACTTCCATCCGGAAACTGTGTAGATGCTATATCAATAATCCTTTCCCTTGCCCGCTCCGGGATAAGATGCACAAACCCCAGAAGATCCTGACAAGAATCGCGAAACCCCATCCCCCGTCCTGTTCCTGATTCGTAATAAGATGCTGATCTGGACATATTGAAGGTTACCATACACTGATACTGATTCCAGATATTTGCCATGCGGTCAATATGTTCGTTCTCGCTGACGACTGCAAAGCGTGCCAGCAATGTTTCCCAGTAATTTTTCAGTTCTGCAAAGGCCTGCATCGCTTTTTCCATTGTATTAAATCTTTCAATCAATGCTTTTGCAGAGGTTTTATTGATAATTCCGGGAGCTTCCCATTTATCATCTGCCGGATTTTCACAATATCCCAGCATAAAAACAAATTCTTTTTCCTCTCCCGGCAGCAGAGTCAGATCTATCTGATGTGCAGCAATGGGATACCATCCGCTTGCAATAGAGTTACTGCATTTTTTCTTACATACAGCTTCCGGAAAAGCATTCCCGTTTCCTGCTCCCAGAAAAGCATCTCTGTTGGTATCATAATTGTCCACCTGTGTATTTACTGTAAAGAAACTGTAATGTTTCCTTCTTTCTCTGTATTCTGTCTTATGATAAATCGTACTCCCCTGTACTTCCACTTCTCCGATACTTAAATTTCTCTGGAAGTTCGATGCGTCATCCACTGCATTCCAGAGGCAGAATTCCACGTATGAGAACAGAGAAATATTTTTTTCAGTTTCAGAGTTATTTTTCAGTTTCAGACAATTGATCTCACATGAAGCATCAGAGGGCACAAAAACCAGAAGCTCTGCTTTTAGATTATTTTTCGAAGAACAGAAGCGACTGTATCCAAGACCATGTCTGCATTCATAAGTATCTGTTTCTGTTGCAGACGGCATAGTTCCCGGATTCCAGATTACTCCGTCATCATTAATATAATAATACTTTCCGTTGGAATCTGCAGGAATATTATTATAACGGTACCTGGTAATTCGCAACAATTTTGCATCTTTATAAAAGCTATATCCTCCGCAGGTGTTGGAGATCAGTGAAAAGAAATCATTACTTCCCAGATAATTGATCCAGGGTAATGGTGTATGTGGTGTAGTGATAACATATTCTTTCGCCTTGTCGTCAAAATATCCGAATTTCATTGAAAAGCCTCCTTAAAAAGAATAAATAAACACTTGTGAAGAAAAGGCCGAAAACAGACTTGCGAAAACGAATACGTTCAGAATTTATATGTTTATTATATAGTTTAGATTGGATTTATCACAGTATAATTCAGTTTTTCAAAAAAATCAACTACATTTTTAGCAGTCAAAATATTTCACAACTGTTATTTTAACTTCCGTAAGATCATCGCGAAACTTTTCGTTATATTAAAGCCTGTTTTTTGTGAAATTAATAAATTATTATAAATTCTTTTTTGTGCAACAGGGATAAATTATACAAATACAACAAAAATACTTGAATTTTATCTGAAAATAAAGTACGATTAGCTTGCGAAAACGTTTTAGAAGCAAAAACAGAAAAGGCTGGACTATAATATGGTATCCATGAAAGACATCGCAAAACAATGTAACGTATCTGTTGCAAGCGTCAGCAAAGCACTTAATGGTTATTCGGATATCAGCGAAGAAACCCGACAGCTTATTTTGAAGACTGCATCAGAAATGGGATATCTTCCAAATTCCTCAGCAAGAGCACTAAAGACCAGACGCAGTTATAATCTTGGCGTACTTTTTGTAGACGAAGCCATGAGTGGCCTCACCCATGATTATTTCAATCATGTACTGGAAAGCTTTAAACGCACTGCCGAATCCAGAGGATATGACATCACTTTTACCAGCGGAAACCTCTCCGGTCAGCATCTCAGTTATTATGAGCACTGCCGTTACCGTGGAGTCGATGGAGTGGTGATCGCCTGTATCAATTTTTTTACAGAAGAGGTACAGCGCCTGGTACAGTCCGAGATACCGGTAGTCACTATCGATCATGTATTTGATGGAAGAATTGCTGTTGTTTCCAACAACATTCAGGGAATGGAAGAACTTGTCTCTTATATTCTTGAACGGGGACACAGAAAGATTGCCTATATTCACGGAGAAGATTCCTCTGTCACACGAAACAGACTTGGAAGTTTTTACAGAACTCTCCAGAAAAAACGAATCGATATACCTGATGAATATATGCCAGTCATTCCTTATCGAGATGCAGAAGCTGCAGCAATAGCAACTTCAGAGCTTCTGGATCTGAAAGATCCTCCTACCTGTATCCTCTATCCGGATGACTTCTCCGCACTGGGTGGCATCAATGAAATCCACGAACGTGGACTTCGAATACCAGATGATATTTCCATTGCAGGCTATGACGGACTTACTTTTGCACGCATCCTGGAGCCACGGCTGACAACTCTGTGTCAGGACACAGAAACGATTGGACGGCTTGCCGCACAGAAGCTGATTGATCTTATCGAAAATCCTAAAACAACGATCATCGATAAATTCACCGTTGATGGAAGACTTTTCCCCGGTGCATCAGTCAGAAATCTGGCAAAATAAGAAAATCTTCAGTATCTTCACAGTTGGTGGACTGCTGAAAAGTTACAATCAACCCAAAACAATTATCACAAGGAGGTAATAACATGATGAAGAGAAAAGCTATGGCAATTACATTAACAGCAGCTATGCTTGCCGGTCTTACAGCAGTTCCAACATGGGCTGAAGATGCAGCCGCTGACGAAGGTAAAGTTTTAAACATTTATTGCTGGAATGAAGAATTCAAATCCCGTCTGACTGACCACTATCCCGGATATGAAGAAGTTGACGGAACTCATGGCAAGATCGGAGATGTTGATGTTGTATGGAACATTACTCCTTCTGATGACAATGCATATCAGAACAATCTGGATGAGACCCTTCTGAAACAGGCTGATGCAGCAGCAGATGACAAAATCGATCTCTTCCTTGTTGAAGCCGATTATGCACTGAAATATGTAAATACAGATTATACAATGTCTGTAGCAGATCTGGGAATCACAGATGAAGAAGTTGCAGACCAGTATCAGTACACCAAAGATGTTATGACAGATTCTGATGGTAACTTAAAGGGTCTTTCCTGGCAAGGCTGCCCGGGTGCTATGATCTACAGAAGAGATATTGCAAAGGAAGTATTCGGAAGTGATGATCCGGCAGAGGTTCAGAAGAAAGTTGCAGACTGGGATACATTTAAGGCAACAGCTGAAGAGCTGAAGGAAAAAGGCTATCAGATGACTTCTACTGTAAATGATGCCTACCGTGTATTTTCTAATAATGTAACTTCCCCGTGGGTTGTTGACGGAAAGATCACTGTTGATGACAATATCAAAAACTGGGTAGATATGTCCAAGGAAATGGTTGATGCCGGCGAAACAGCTACCTATGAATTGTGGAGCGATGACTGGAGCAAGGGCTTCTTCAAAGACAGCAATGTATTCTCATATTTTGGACCTGCATGGTTCATTGACTTCTCCATGAGTGCTGACCAGGATGGTTCAGTTGGTAAGGATGGCGGCTGGGCTGCAACAGAAGGACCGCAGGGCTTCTACTGGGGCGGAACATGGATCACAGCAGCTACAGGCACAGACAATCCTACACTGGTTGCTGACATCATGAGAACTATGACAACTAACGTTGACGTTATGAAAGAAATCGTTACTGCTGATAATGACTTCGTAAACAATAAACCTGCCATGGAAGAAATGGCTAAAGATGAGAACTACGGCGATGCAGTTCTTGGTGGACAGAATCCTCTGGCTATGTTCTGTGCAGGCGCTGATAAGATCGATCTGAGTAACATGAGCATCTATGATCAGGGTTGCAACGAAGAATTCCAGAATGCCATGAAGAACTACTTCGAAGGCAACGCATCTTATGATGAAGCTCTCGACCTGTTCTATAAGGCAGTTGTAGAAAAATATCCGGAACTTTCCTATTAATTAAACAGCAATTAAACAGTAAAACCTGTGTGCCTGCCTGACCATCAGGCAGGCACACTTTGAATTACAGCAGACTATGGAGGAAGATAATGGCAAAGAATAATAACCATAAAGCGGTCAGCTATAACAAATGGGGATATATCTTCCTGATACCATTTGTAGTAGTATATCTCATATTCCAGCTCGTTCCGCTTATCAGTACAATTTATAACAGTTTCTTTGAAAATTACAGATCTGGATTAACGCAGATAGGACCGAATTTTGTGGGACTTGCCAATTATGCAAAACTCTTTCAGGGTGGTGATATCTGGATCTATTTTAAAAACACAATGATCATGTGGGTAATGGGATTTATCCCGCAGATCCTGGTTTCCCTGCTCCTGGCTGCTTGGTTCTCCAATCCAAGCCTCCGGCTTAAGGGACAGCGCTTCTTCAAAACAGTTATTTATCTGCCAAACCTGATCATGGCATCCGCCTTTGCAATGTTATTCTTTACCTTATTTGCAGACGGCGGTCCCATCAATGCAATGCTGATGCAGTCAGGAATACTGAAACAGGCATATTCCTTTTTCAGCCATGCCTGGAGTGCCAGAACCCTTGTTGCAGTCCTGAACTTTCTAATGTGGTTCGGAAATACAACTATTCTTCTTATGGCAGGTATGATGGGAATTGACTCCTCGCTTTACGAGGCAGCTGAAGTAGACGGCGCAACTTCCTCACAGATTTTCAGAAAGATCACTCTTCCACTCCTTCGTCCAATCCTGATCTATGTTATGATTACATCCCTGATCGGCGGCATGCAGATGTTCGATGTACCTCAGATCCTGACAAACGGAACCGGCGACCCCATGCGTTCCACTATGACACTGATCATGTTCCTGAACAAGCATCTGTTCAGCAAGAACTACGGAATGGGTGGTGCATTATCCGTATTCCTGTTCATTATCACAGGAGTACTCAGCCTGATCGTATTCCGTTTTAATAAGATAAAAGACTGATGGAGGTGAGAAGAATGAATGAAAAAAACTCCAAAAATAAAAAAGGAATGAGCATGAAAGGTCAGCGTACCCTTGCCTATATCGTACTAATCATCATTTCCTTCTTCTGCCTGTTCTGGTTTTATGTACTGTTTATCAATGCCACCAGATCTAATGGCGCACTGAAAAAGGGATTCACAGCCATTCCCGGAGGACATCTCATTGAGAACTGGAAAAATCTTCTCGCAGGAACACTCCCTGTATGGAATGGTATGTTCAACAGTATTTTCATTGCTACCTGCTCTGCTGTTTTATGCACCTATTTTTCAACAATGACAGCTTACGCTATCCATGCATACAATTTTAAAGCAAAAAAATTTATGTTTACATTTATCCTTGCAGTCATGATGATCCCAACTCAGGTAACTGCTCTTGGATTCCTTCAGCTGTTGGGAAAAATAGGTCTGGACGACTCCTTTGTCCCACTGATTGTTCCAAGTATTGCTGCTCCTGTTACTTTCTTCTATATGAAACAGTACATGGAAAGCAACCTTCCTCTGGAGCTTGTGGAAGCAGCACGTATTGACGGTTCCGGTGAATTTAATACCTTTAACAAAATCGTATTCCCGCTTATGAAACCGGCTATCGCTGTGCAGGCAATTTTTACCTTTGTACAGAGCTGGAATAATTACTTCATTCCGGCGCTGGTCCTTCACTCAGATAAAAAGAAAACACTTCCTGTACTGATCGCACAGCTTCGAAGTGCAGACTTCCTGAAGTTTGACATGGGACAGGTGTATGTAATGATCGCCTTTTCCATCTTCCCGGTCATCATTGTTTACATTCTTCTTTCCAGATTCATTGTAGAAGGTGTTTCCGCAGGTGCGGTTAAGGGTTAGATGCTGATACAACAAAAGCTGTCTGTTCCGGATGCAAATACATCCGGAATCCAGACAGCTTTTTTAATTATTTGCAGTACTGTTCTGTAATGATGTTACTATTTACAGCTCAGAGTTTTATTTTCTTAGATCTCAGCCAGTTTCAGCAGATCCGGGATCTTGGATTCCCAGCCAAGTGCCATGATATGTACACCCTGACAGTATGGCTTGCACTCTTTGATGATACGTGCAGCGATCTCAACACCTGTGATACCTGCTTTTGTCTTTTCTTTGTCTGCTTTCAGTTCCTCGAGCATTTCGTCCGGAACATGAATGCCGGCAACGTTGTTGTTCATGAATTTAGCCATTCCAGCGGACTTCGGAATGATGATACCAACCTGTACAGGTTTTCCGAACTGTTTTGCCTGTTCCATGAATTTGATGAATTTCTCCGGCTCAAATACTGCCTGTGTCTGGAAGTATTCTGCACCTGCAGCTACTTTTCTTTCCATTTTTGCAAGCTGTGCGTCAACGGAATCGCTGCACGGAGATACAACAGCACCCTTGGAGAATTTCGGCGGCTCACCAACCAGTTCGTTTCCGCCAAGATCCACACCGGATTCCAGAAGCTTCACTGTGTGAAGAAGGGATACGGAGTCAAGGTCGAATACAGGTTTTGCCTGTGGGTGGTCACCCATCTTTGTATGGTCACCTGTAAGGCAGAGGATGTTGTCAATACCCAGCATTGCAGCGCTGAGAAGATCAGACTCCAGAGCGATACGGTTTCTGTCACGGCATGCCAGCTGGAAGATCGGATTCATGCCTGCATCCTTGAGAACCTTACACATTGCAAGAGATCCAAGACGCATAACAGAAGACTGGTTATCAGTTACGTTAACTGCATGAACATCCTTGAGGTATGTTTTTGCTTCTTCTACCAGCTCATCTACGTGGATTCCTTTTGGCGGTCCTACTTCTGCAGAAACTACAAATTCACCACGGTCGAATAATTCTTTCATTTTCATTGTACATTGCTCCAATCATTATAATCTATTTTAATTCATCGTCTGTTGCAAAGTTATGAATCTGTGTCGGACATTTCAGCGCGTCAAGGCGTCCGATCTCTTTCAGACGTCTGTAGATGCGTTCCCATCCACATTCCATTTCGCTGTCCACTTCACATTTACCGTTCTTGGAACCGCCGCACTGGCCATTCACAAGGCTCTTTGAACATGCTGTGATCGGGCAGATTCCGCCTGTCAGGTTCAGGTAGCATTCACCGCACTGGTCACATTTGTACTCTAACGGTGTCACGCCCTGGAAACCTGGTACCGGGTATGTATCGCAGGCTGCACAGACCATCTTGTCTTCCAGATATTCTGAAACGGTCTGTACACCAACACCGCAGGAGAATACCAGAACCAGATCTGCTTCCTGGATCTTGCTCATATGTTTCTTAAGACGTAATTCCATATTTTCCGGATTACAGATGTAATCAGTTGTCATGATTCCTGTCACATTTCCTTCAGCTGCAAGTTCCTTCTGAAGTCGGGCAGCTTCTTTTTCCGGAAAACGAACTTCCTTACATCCATGACAGTTGATAATGAAAACTTTCTTTCCGGCTGTCAGTGATGTAATCGCTTCTTTTGCTTTTAACTGGGTAATCAACATATTACTTCATCCCCCTTACTGCATTTTTTCCGGCTTTGATACTGTTAATGATCGGAATCTTGGAAGAACAGATATACTGACAGCATCTGCACTCAACACAATCCATAACGTTCATGTCTTTCATGCCCTGCCAGTTCTCGTCTTTCGCATATTTCACGAAATACAGAGGTGAAAGTTCCATCGGACATACATCTACGCAGCGTCCGCACTTGATACATGGCTGTTCTTTTGTCTCATCTGTATCAATTGCAATAATACCATTGGAACCTTTCATCATCGGTACATCCAATGTACTCTGTGGGAATCCCATCATAGGACCACCCATCTTAACTAATACATCATCATCTGTAAAGCCGCCACAGTAATCGATCAGTTCTCTTACGCTGGTACCGATTTTGATGATAAAGTTGCCAGGATTTTTAATCTTTTCACCGGTTACAGTTGCAACACGTTCAACAAGCGGCATACCTGTCTTGCAGTATCTTGCAAGGCACGCCAGTGTAGTGCAGTTCAGAACGACTGCTCCGGCGTCCAGCGGGAGCTTACCCTCGGGAACTACCGCGCCGGTGGTGTGGTAAATCAGCACCTTTTCACCGCCCTGCGGATATAAGCTCGGAAGAGGCTTGACGGTAACGCAGGGGTCTGCCGCCGCAAGCTCGTTCATCTTTGCGATGCACTCGGGCTTGTTCTTCTCGATGCCTACGATGATGTTCTTTACCTTAAGGAACTTTTCGAGCAGCGCGAAGCCCTCCTTGATCCAGTCGGCATTTTCCGTGGTGGCGATGGTCACGGGGCTGCCGGCTTCAGGCGTAGCCGCGGTCTGGATGGGGAAACAGAGGTAC
>OQVT01001693.1_pt1 | contig 14078 bp, 10 predicted proteins | sample 1691561 | NCBI WGS metagenome assembly OQVT01 (sample SAMN03418260, study PRJEB22391) | human gut metagenome | biome: human-gut; feature: organic feature; material: feces | host: Homo sapiens | place: Tanzania | collected 2013-01 | reverse complement strand
GTTCTTGATGTTGTTGAAGAAACTGACACGGTTCTTGGTGGAAAAGTCCTTCTCCTCGGCAAGGCTCGCAAGCGAGGACGCACCCGTGTCCGATTGGATGCAGGCGCCGAACTATCTGTACCGCAACGACTATGTTGCCGACTGGCAGCGATATTATGACGAGCAATTTTCCGGCATGAAGGGCTTCCCCGTCGTCGACGAGGAGCTGCACCTGTGCGGCGGGATAGACATCCCCCGAACCTTTGCTGCCGGTCACACGCAGAAGCTTTCGACACTCGTGTCGAAGGATGCAAAGATCCTGACGCTCGATGCGCAAAGCTCGGTGCGTGAGGCGGCACGCAAGATGATGCTCTCGGGCAGCCCATTTGCGGCGGTCGTGCGTGACGGCAAGATGGAGGGCGTTTTCTACACCTCGGATCTTATCCGCTATTTCATGTATTCGGGCTCGGAGAGCGTGTCGGACTATGCGTCGTTTTTGGTGCCTGCGCCCGAGTATTCAAACGAGGATCGCCGGGTGTACGAGCTGCACATCCCCGAAGCGGAGCTTGCGAATATGGACATTCTGCCGACGGCCTTGATGCTCGTCGCCGCCGACAAGCACCTTGCGCAGCAGGGGTATCTTGACTATTCGCTCAGCAGCAGCTCGTTTTTCTATCCAGAGAAGATTACTCAGCTGGGCGGGCTCATGCTCTGCACGACGCTCACATCAAACGGCAAAGCCGGCTGCTCGGTCGAGACCGAGGTCTACTCCGAGGATGCGACATTTGCGAAGGCCATGCTCATTTTTACGGAACGGTAAGGTAACAAGCTATGTTTTTATTGACTAAGGAACAGGAAAAGCTCAAGCGTGAACTACAGGAGTTTGTCGATTACGAGATACTCCCCGTGGCCACCGAGCTTGATATAAGAGGCGGCTTTCCGCATGAAATTTTCTCACGCATCGGTAAGCTGGGCTATCTCGATGCCGAGTTTGAATACATCGGCAGCGGTGCAAAGTACGGTGCTCTTGAAGGCGCAATGATAATCGAGGAGCTGTCAAGAGGACTTGCATCGCTGGGGCTCATCATAAGCCCACACTATCAGTGCACCGAGCTCATCGCATACTGCGGCACGGAAACGCTCAAAAAGCAGGTCGTTGAGCCGGCACGCCGAGGTGAACTGCTGCTTGCCTTCGCCATATCCGAGGAGCGCGGCGGCTCGGACGCACTGGGCGTTGACACCATTGCCGTAAAGGACGGCGGCCGCTGGATACTCACCGGCAAAAAGTGCTGGGTCACAAACGCAGGCTTTGCCGACGGCTATATCGTCACGGCGAAAAGCCCGTCGGCAGAGCGCAGCCGCAGTATGAGTATGTTCTACATCCCCAAGGACTCCCCTGGGCTTACCGTGATCGAAAACCGTAATATGATAGGGCTCAACAACTCGCCCATGGGGCATATTATTCTTGACGAATGCCCGATACCCGGCTACTGCCTTGTGGGTGAGGAAAATGTGGGCTATCCGTTCATAAAGCCGCTTCTTAACGAAGGCAGGCTGGATATGGCCGCCGTGGCGGTCGGTATTTCGCAGGCTGCACTTGACTATTCCACAACATGCGCCGGACGCATAGGGCTCTACGGCCGCAGTTTGGCGTCATATCAAGGTGTGTCGTTCCCGATTGCGGATATGTACACGAAAACGCTCATGGCGAGAAACTCAATGTACACGGTGGCATCCATGATGGCAAACGGTCTGCCGCACACAAGGGATGCCGCAGCGCTCAAGCTCTTTGCAACGGAAAGTGCCTTTGAAACGGCCAAAGCCGCCTGTCAGATACACGGCGCATACGGTCTGAGCGCACAGTCCGGCGTTGACCGTCTTTTCCGGGACGCTCACATGCTGACCGTTGCCGAGGGCACATCGGAGATCTGCCGGATTGTCATTTCCGGCGGGCTTACAAACCCAAACAAGGCATAAATTAAGCAGCGGCTCAAACCGCTGCTTCTTGTTTGTGTAAAGATAAACAGTCCCGTATAAATTTCTTAACACGGGCTTAATATGTTTCATGATATAATTGTAATATGGTATGATCGTGAGGGTGATAGGATGAAAAACACAAACTTCACAAAAGCCGATGTGAAAATATTCCGTCTGCTGAAAAACTGGGCGATAACCATTGCGGCGGTCTCCGTGGCGTGCATACTCTGCTCGGCGATAAAGCGCATAAGCTCCTCGGATCCGTATGTGCCGATGATATTCGTCCTTGCGGTGCTTATCATTTCGCTGCTGACCGACGGATATTTTTACGGCGTGCTCACCTCATTTGTCAGCGTCATCGTCGTTAACTGGGCATTTACATATCCTTACATGAAGCTCGACTTTTCAATTTACGGCTACTCAACGACCTTTCTTACAATGCTCGCCGTGTCGCTGGCTATCTCAACCCTTACGACAAGGGTGCATGAGCAGGAAAAGCTCCGTCACGACACCGAGCAGGCGCAGCTCCGGGCAAACCTCCTACGGGCCGTGTCGCACGATCTGCGCACGCCGCTGACCTCGATAATCGGTTCGATAAGTGCCGTCATTGACAGTGGCGAGGCGCTCTCAGAGGAGCAGAGGGTGGAAATGCTCACCGATGCAAAGGAGGATGCCGAGTGGCTCGTACGGATGGTGGAAAACCTGCTGTCCATTACCCGCATAAGCGGAAGCACAGAGCCTAACATTCAAAAGTCACCGGAGCTTATCGAGGAGATAGTCGGTGACTGCGTAACGAAATTTAAAAAGAGAAATCCCGATGTTGCTCTCAAGGTCAATGTGCCGGACACGCCGCTCATGGTCAGCGTCGATGCTATGCTCATCGAGCAGGTTTTAATGAACCTCATGGACAACGCCGTACACCACGCCGAGGGCATGACCGAGCTTTGCGTCAATGTTACGCAGCGCAAGCGGTTTGCGCAGGTCGCCGTTTCCGATAACGGCAAGGGTCTTGACCCATATATTCTCGACGACATCTTCAAGGGTCAGCTCGTTTCAAATGACGGTACAAGTCCCGACAGCAACAAATTCAGAGGCATCGGTCTTGCCGTGTGCAAGTCCATAATCACCGCCCACGGCGGCAAGATATCCGCCGACAACAAGCCTACCGCGACGCACCATTGACACAATTGAAATCATTGCACACTACCATTGGAACCGGAGGAAATTGAAGAATGAATATCAGAGACAAGATCCTAATAGTTGAGGACGAAAGAAGCATCACAAACTTCCTTCGCACCATACTCGTTTCAAACGACTACGATGTTATCATCGCAAGCTCCGGGGCGGAGGCCTATTCCATGATAACCTCCCACTGCCCCGACCTTATCGTGCTCGATCTCGGTCTGCCGGACATTGACGGTCTCCAGATAATAAAATCGGTGCGTGAGTGGACGCTGCTGCCGATTGTCGTCGTTTCCGCCCGTGCACACGAGCGTGACAAGGTGCAGGCACTTGACCTCGGTGCAGACGACTATATAACAAAGCCCTTCGGTGCAGGCGAGCTTCTTGCCCGCATCCGCACGGCGATACGCCACACCCGCACGGGCCTTGCCAATGAGACCATCGCCACCACCGGCAAGTTCAAGGCCGGTGACCTTGAGATAGACTATGACAAGCATCAGGTGCTCGTAAACGGCGTGAACGCAAACCTCACGCAGAACGAATACAAGATAATCGGCCTATTGGGCAAGTGCGCAGGCAAGGTCTTGACCTATGACTACATCATCAAGGAGCTGTGGGGCGCTATTCCTGGTGGTCTTACAGATTTAAGGCAAGAGAGAAGAATGCAGGATGGAGAATAGATTATTTTATTACTTCTCCTCAGTTGAAGGATAAACTTAAAAGTGCGGAGATTCATTCTGATATCATGGGATCGGACCACTGTCCTGTAGAACTTCAGATTGATCTGGATTAAAAAATATGGAGGAGACAAAGAGATGGCTGAGCGCAGAAAGATCAAAACAGAAAAGGGGCTGGCTCTTGTGCCTGGTGCAAATAAGCTTGCAGGTGGCTGCAATTTTGCAGTTGAGGTACTGGAAGGCAGCAGAGCATCTCTGGTTCTCTACAAAAAGAGGTCAGGAAAACCTTATGTGGAGATTCCTTTTACAGAAGAGCAAAGAATTGGAAATGTATATGCGTTGTTTATTCCGGATTTTGATACAAAAGAATATGAGTATAATTTCCTGGTGGATGGACAGGTGTATACGGATCCATGTACATACGGAATCCTGGGACGGGAACGTTTTGGCGCTGCTGTAGATACAAATCCACATAAAGTGAGATGTAAATTTCTGAAAAATGAAGCTTTTGACTGGGAGGATGACAAAAATCCGGCTATTCCATATCATGAGATGATCCTTTATAAAATTCATGTGAGAGGATATACAAAAGCGAACAGGGATATAACAGGTACAAGGGGGACCTTCCAGGCTCTGGAGGAAATGATCCCATACTGGAAGGAACTGGGAATCAATACTATTGAACTGATGCCGGCGTATGAATTTATGGAAAGTGGTGTCTGTAAGGCTGCAGGTACAAAGAAAATGGTGTCCGATAAGCAGGTACAGGGCCGTGTGAATTTCTGGGGATATATATCAGGTTATTATTTTACACCAAAGAGGTCTTACTGTGCAACGGATGATCCTGAGAAAGAATTTAAAACACTGATCAGGAAACTGCATCAGGCAGGAATCGCCTGCATTATGGAAATGTATTTTCCGCAGGGATGCAACAGCCTGACAGTACTTAAGGCTCTGCAGTTCTGGAAGCTTTACTATCATGTTGACGGATTTCATGTACTGGGAGACGGAGTTCCCAGAGAACTGCTTATGCATGACGGAATCCTCAGTGATACCCGTCTGATGTTCCATGATTTTGATGAGAATCAGATTATTAAAAAGAAAAGGCCGGCTGATAAATGTATTGCCAGTTATGCTCCCGGATTTTTACAGGATATGCGCAGATTTCTGAAAAGTGATGAGGATATGGTTTTGGCTGCAGCTTACCACATAAAAAGAAATCCTGGTGATTATGCAGTGATCAACTATATGGCCTGTCAGGATGGCTTTACCCTGAATGATATGGTGACATATAATTACAGGCACAATGAGGCAAACCAGGAGAAGAATCAGGATGGAAGCAGTTATAATTATTCCTGGAACTGTGGTGTGGAAGGTCCGAGCAGAAAACAGCAGATCCGCCAGATAAGAGAACGCCAGATGAGAAATGCTTTTCTTATGGTGCTGCTCAGTCAGGGGGTTCCCATGATTTATGGAGGAGATGAGATCTGTAATTCCCAGAATGGAAACAATAATGCATACTGTCAGGATAATCAGGTTGGCTGGGTAGACTGGAAGGGTCTTAAGAAAAATGAAAAAATGTTCCGGTTTGTGAAGAATGCCATTGCATTTCGTAAGGAACATCCGGTTCTTCATATGCCGGATGTGCTGCGTGGAGTAGATTATAAGACAAAGGGATTGCCGGATGTTTCCCTTCACGGGGAACGTGCATGGTATATGAATTCGGAGAATACTTCCAGATTGCTGGGGATCATGTATTACGGTGCCTATGCAGATAAAACTGATGGTAAAGAAGATGATTCCATTTATATCGCATACAATTTTCACTGGGAGATCCGTGAATTTGCACTTCCCAATCTGGGGCATAAAAGCTGGAAAAAGGTAATCGACACCAGTGCCGTAAATGAGAATGGATTCCTGGATGAGAATGAAGAAACATACAGTAAGAAGCTGGAAATCGCGCCGCGTACCATTGTAGTACTGTTGGCAGTAGAGGAGGAGAGGAAAGATGCATCCGTGGCTGCACTTTAAAACAATAACCAGACACAAATTGCTGGTCATGCATTATTGCTTCCGTGCAGGTCTGTATAAACAGGGACTGCTTCATGATCTGTCCAAATATGCACCTGTGGAATTTCTGGTTGGATGTAAATACTATCAGGGGGACAGAAGTCCAAATAATGCAGAGAGAGAGGATACGGGGCTTTCCATGTCCTGGCTGCATCACAAGGGCAGAAATAAGCACCATTTTGAGTACTGGGTAGATTATATGCCTGGGGATGAGCACATTATCAATGGTGTGCCCATGCCACGTAAATATATTGCAGAGATGGTGATGGACAGGATCAGTGCTTCCAGAAATTATCTGGGAGACAAATATGATCAGCATCAGCCGCTGGAATATTATCTGAAGGGTAAAGAGAAACTGTGGTTTATCCATCCAGAGACCAAGAGGGATCTGGAAGGGCTTCTGAGGATTCTTAATGACCACGGGGAAGATGTGCTGATTTCTTATATCAGGGAAATTTATCTGAAAAAAGATAAAGTCCGGACCAGTGGAAAACAGAAAACAAAGAATGACTGCAAAAAGAATGTTCACAGACAGGAACAGATAAATTTCTGATTGACAATATTGTGGGTTCAGGTGTAAAAATATAAGGGTATATTTTGTCCGAATTTGGTTGCGCTAACTAAAATGTGCGAAAACAATAAAAAAATAAGAATTACACTTGCACAATAACAAGGCAATGTGTTAAAGTAACCGGGTACAGAAAGGTACACGGTTACTTTTTTGGCTGAAATATACCGGAGTATCCGGATAAAAAGGAGGAGTAAACTTGAGTGGTACAACAATGGTCATATTATCTGCATTTGTAGTCTATCTGTTATTTATGATAGTCATCGGTGTGGTTTATATGAAAAAAACAAGTAGTTCAGAGGATTATTTTCTGGGCGGCCGTGGACTGAATGCATGGGTGGCTGCTCTTTCAGCACAGGCATCAGACATGAGCGGATGGCTTCTGATGGGCCTTCCGGGAGCAATTTATTCACTGGGAACAGGACAGATCTGGATTGCAGTAGGCTTATTTATCGGAACTGTTTTAAACTGGGTGTGTATTTCACACAGACTTCGTAAATATACGATCGCAGCAAACAATTCCCTTACGATCCCGGCATTTCTTGAGAACAGATTTCAGGATAAAAAGAGGATTCTTTTATTACTTTCATCAGTAGTGATCGTAATCTTTTTCCTGGTATATACAGCTTCTGCACTGGCAGCAGGCGGTAAACTTTTTAATACAGTATTTGGAATCGACTATCATATAGCTCTGGCTATCGGAGCAGCTGTTATCCTCTGCTATACATTTATGGGGGGATTTATGGCAGTATGTGTCACAGACTTTGTGCAGGGTACCCTGATGCTGGTTGGTCTTCTGGTTGTTCCGCTGATCGCATATTTTACACTGAGCGGTAATTTAAGTGATCTTCTGACACAGAGTGGAGCACCGGGAGGAGCTGCGGCATTTCTGAATCCTTTTGAGAATGGTGAGCGTCCTTATACATTTGTTGAAATCTTTTCACAGCTTGCATGGGGACTTGGATATTGTGGTATGCCTCATATCCTTACCCGTTTCATGGCAGTAAAAAGTGAGAAGGAATTAAAGAAATCCAGTGCTATTGCCATAGTGTGGGATATTCTCTCACTGACAGCAGCATGTTTTATCGGAATTATAGGACGTGCATATCTGCTTCCGACTGTACTGGGAGAAGAGGGTGCATCTTCTGCTGAGAGCGTATTTATTGAGATGATCAACAGACTGTTTTCTGTTCATCTGGCACTGCCGTTCATAGGAGGGATTTTCCTCTGTGGAATTCTGGCAGCAATCATGTCTACAGCAGATTCACAGCTTCTGGTAACAGCATCTGCAGCATCGGAGGATCTGTATCATCAGTTTATTAAGAAAGACGCTGATTCAAAGGAAATCCTTACAGTTGCAAGATTTACGGTTATCGCAGTTTCTGTAGTGGCTTTTATCATTGCATGGAACCCGGACAGCAGTATCATGGGACTGGTATCCAATGCCTGGGCAGGTCTTGGAGCAGCTTTTGGTCCAACTGTTGTTATGTCTCTGTTCTGGAGAAGAACAAACCTTGCAGGCGCAGTCGCAGGTATTGTTTCCGGTGGTCTGACTGTTATCATCTGGGATTATATACCGCTTGTATCAGGACAGACACTTGGTGCATTTACAGGTCTTTATTCTCTGGCAGTGGGCTTTGCTGTCAGCCTTGTAATGATCATAATCTTCAGTCTGTCCACAAAGGCACCATCAAAAGAGATCACAGATGTGTTTGACAAAGTGGCAGGCAGAAAATAATAGAATAGAAAGACTATCCATTTTCGGATGAATTTGTTATAATGGCAGTAGCGCAAAAAAGCGTTACTGCTTTTTTAGATTACAAAAAGAAGGTGTTGCACATGAAGAAATATGATTATCTGATAGTAGGAGCAGGCCTTTTTGGTGCGGTATTTGCACATGAGGCTACGAGACGGGGAAAAACCTGCCTTGTGATCGATAAGAGAGAGCATATAGGCGGTAATATTTACACAGAAGAAGTAGAGGGAATCCAGGTACACAGATATGGTGCACATATTTTCCATACTTCCAGAAAGCAGGTATGGGATTACGTTAATCAGTTTGCAGAATTTAATCATTTCGTAAATTCACCCATTGCAGTCTATAAAGATGAACTGTATAATCTGCCGTTTAACATGAATACATTCCATCAGCTCTGGGGAGTCCGTACTCCGGCAGAGGCAAAGGCAAAGATCCAGGAACAGATCGCAAGGATGCATATCACTCATCCGAAGAATCTGGAAGAGCAGGCGCTTGCTCTGGTAGGACAGGATGTATATGAGAAACTGGTAGAGGGATATACAAGAAAACAATGGGGCAGAGAGTGTAAAGATCTGCCGGCATTTATCATAAAAAGACTTCCTTTGCGTTATACTTATGATAATAACTATTTTAAGGATCCTTACCAGGGAATTCCGAAAGGTGGTTATACCCGTATCATAAAGAAACTCCTGGAGGGTGTGCAGGTATGCCTGAATACAGATTTCTTTGCAAACAGAGAAGAGCTGACTGCACAGGCAGACAAAGTGCTCTTTACAGGTATGATTGATGAATTCTATGATTACTGCTACGGAGAACTGGAATACAGATCCCTGAAATTTGAAACAGAAGTTCTGGATATGGGGAATTATCAGGGAAATGCAGTTGTTAATTACACAGATTATGAGGTTCCGTATACAAGGATCATTGAGCATAAGCATTTTGAATTTGGCACACAGCCAAAGACTGTGATCACCAGAGAGTATCCGGCAGCATGGGAGAAGGGAAGAGAACCGTATTATCCGGTAAATGACCCGAAGAACAGTGAGCTGTTTGATAAATACGAACGTCGTGCGCTGGAGGAGAAGAATGTGATCTTTGGCGGACGGCTTGGAATGTACCGTTATATGGATATGGATCAGGTGATAGAGGAAGCCCTGTCTCTTGCAGAAACAGAGCTTACTTATGAGGAACTGTGATAAAAACAGATGAAAGTAACCGGAAAGGACAAATATATGACAGATACACCAATGATCGCTCTTTATTACGGAGAGCATGACCCGATGAAAAGAAAAATGTTTCTTGATCAGTCAATTGCAGCTGGGGAGGATGAGGAGGCAAATGCAGTCCGCAAAGAACTCTGGGAGCTGCGCTATGGCGGACCGTCAGAGTTAGGCCCTGACACTCGTGCTGACGGATATCTTGGTCTGTGGATGGCAATGGAATACAGCAAAGATACAGCAGGTAAAATGTTTGGTTTAAAGAGAGCACGCAGGGAGATAGAGAAGAATCTTACAAGACTGAAATTCAGAGAACTGCAGGAAAAAAGTGAACTTCACAGAGAACTGCTATACAGAGAATGCTGCCATATGGTAAAGACATACATGGAGCTTTGTGCGAAAGATAAAACTTATAACACTACATTATGCGGAATTGTTCCTATCAGTGAGAAGAGTGCGAAGAACAAGCTTCAGCACGATATTTATACCACTGCAATTGCATTTCCTGAGGAAATCGGTATGCAGGAAGAACTGGAGATTGTTACAAGAGCAGCAAGAGAGGCTTATGAGGCTCATTTTCCGGGAGAGGGTGGATTATAAAAATACCCAATAAAAAATTACTGGAGGCATACATGAACAAAGAGAGTTTGACAGCTTATGAAGTTGTGACAGAAGAAAATCTGACAGATATCCATTCCAGGGGACGGCTTCTGCGCCATAAGAAAACCGGCGCAAGAGTTATGCTGATCGAGAATGATGATGAGAATAAAGTATTTAATATTGCATTCCGTACACCGCCTAAGGACAGTACAGGTGTGGCACACATCCTGGAGCACAGTGTGCTCTGCGGATCCAGGGAGTTTCCGCTAAAGGATCCTTTTGTGGAACTGGTTAAGGGTTCTCTGAACACTTTCCTGAATGCCATGACTTATCCGGATAAAACCTGCTATCCTGTAGCAAGCTGTAATGATCAGGATTTTCAGAATCTGATGCATGTTTATCTGGATGCGGTATTCTATCCGAATATTTATAAGAGAGAAGAGATTTTCCGTCAGGAAGGCTGGAACTATCATCTGGAACAGCCGGAAGGACCTCTGAAATATAATGGTGTTGTATACAATGAGATGAAGGGGGCATTTTCTTCTCCGGATGAGGTTCTGGAGCGTGAGATCATGAACCACCTTTTTCCTGATACCACGTATGGCTGTGAGTCAGGCGGTGATCCGAAAAATATCCCGGATCTTACCTATGAGGATTTCCTGAATTTCCATAAAACCTATTATCATCCGTCTAACAGTTATATTTATCTCTATGGAAACATGGATATGGATGAGAAGCTTAAGTTCCTTGATGAGCATTATCTGTCTCACTTTGAATATCTGGATGTGGATTCTGTGATCCGGGAACAGAGAGCATTTGACGAGTGCCGGGATGTGGCTCTGGAGTATCCCATTGCAGAGAATGAGGGAGAAGAGGATAATACCTATCTTTCTTACAATATGATCGCCGGAAATGCCGGGGACAGCCAGATGGCAATGGCATTTGAAGTCCTTGACTATGCTCTTTTAAGTGCACCGGGAGCACCACTGAAACAGGCACTTTTGGATGCAAAGCTGGGCAAGGATGTCTATGGTTCTTATGATGACGGAATTCTTCAGCCATATTTTACAGTGATCGCAAAGGGCTCCAATCCTGAAAGAAAAGAAGAGTTTGTATCTGTGATCAGACAGGTACTTGGAGATATTGTCAAGAATGGAATTGATAAAAAGGCAGTGGAAGCAGGAATCAATTACTTTGAATTCCGTTACCGTGAGGCAGACTTCTCCTCTTATCCCAAAGGACTGATGTACAGTCTTGATATTCTGGGAAACTGGCTGTATGAGAATAATGCTCCTTTTGCACAGGTGCAGCTGCTTAAGGTATTTGAGGATCTGAAGAAAGCAGTAAATGAAGGATACTTTGAAGAACTGATCCGTAGATATCTTCTTGAGAATCCTCATGGCTGCATTCTTACTCTTGTGCCGAAGAAGGGACTGGCAGCTCAGCGCGAGAAAGAGCTGGAAGAGAAACTGGAAGCATACAGAAGCAGTCTTTCTGAAGAAGAACTGAATACAATGGTTGAGAAGACAAAAGCATTGGAAGCATACCAGGAATCTGAGGAGAATCCGGAAGCACTGGAATGTATTCCTATGTTAAAGAGAAGTGATATTAAGAGAGATGCTGCGAAATTTGTAAATGAAGAATTATCTGTAGATGACAGCCTGTTCCTTTATCATGAGGTATGCACAAATGGTATTGGATATGTAGATCTGATGTTTAAGACGGACAGTATTGCGCCGGAACAGATACCTTATCTGGGACTGCTGAAATCTGTGCTGGGATATGTGGATACAAAGGAGCACACATACGGAGAGCTGTTTAATGAGATTAATGCCAATACAGGCGGCATCAACTGCGGAGTAGAGGTTTTTGACAGAGCTGATTCCACAGAAGAGTTTCAGGCTATGTTCTCTGTAAGGGGTAAGGCGCTCTATACAAAACTGGATTTTCTTTTCAAAATGATTCAGGAGATCCTGAACAGTTCAAAACTGGAAGATACCAAACGTCTCTATGAGATTATTGCGTCTGTGAAATCCCGTGCTCAGGTAAATCTGACAGGTGCAGGACATTCCACTGCTGTGCTGAGAGCGACAGCATATTCTTCACCTATGGCTGCATTCCAGGATGAGATGGCAGGAATCGGATATTATCAGTTTATCGAGAAGCTGGAGAAAGATTTTGACCAGAGAAAAGAAGAAACAGTCGAAGAACTTCGCAGACTGATGAAGGAAATCCTTCGTCCTGAGAACTTTATGATCAGCTATACAGGAGAGAAGGAATCACTGGAAACTGTTAAGAAGCTGGCATTATCTGTAAAAGAGGGACTTTGCACAGATCCTGTGGAGAGATCACAGGACAAACTGACCTGCACAAAGAAGAATGAAGGCTTTAAGACTTCAGGACAGGTCCAGTATGTGGCCCAGACCGGTAACTTTAAGAAAAAAGGTCTGGAATATACAGGTGCACTGGAAATTTTGAAAGTGATCTTAAGTTATGACTATCTGTGGATCAATCTGCGTGTAAAAGGTGGTGCATATGGATGTATGAGCGGATTTAAGAGAAATGGAGAAAGCTATCTGGTGTCCTATCGTGATCCTCATCTGAAACGTACGCTGGATGTATATAAGGGAATTCCGGAGTATATCCGAGGCTTCCAGGCGGATGAAAGAGAGATGACAAAATATATCATCGGTACGATCAGTGGCAAGGATGTGCCCAAAACACCTCAGATGAAGGGCTCTGTTTCAAAGACAGCCTATTTCTGCGGTGTGACAGAAGAGATGATCCAGAAAGAGAGAGATCAGATCCTGAATGCATCTGTGGAGGATATCCATGGGCTGGCTGAGATCATTGAGGCAGTTCTGGCAGCAGACCAGATCTGCGTTGTAGGAAGTGAGAGCAAGGTATCTGAGGCTTCTGATGTGCTGATGGAAGTGAAATCACTGATCAACTGCTGAGAGTAAACATGATATTATGTTGCAGATATAGATGAAAAGTAATAATTTATAAGGAAAAGAACAAAATGAACGAAAATTTTAAATCCGGATTTGTAGCGATTATCGGTCGTCCAAATGTAGGAAAGTCTACTCTGATGAACCATCTGATCGGTCAGAAGATCGCCATTACATCCAAGAAACCACAGACAACCAGAAACCGTATCCAGACAGTCTATACCTGTGATGAGGGACAGATCGTATTCCTTGATACTCCGGGTATCCATAAAGCAAAAAACAAGCTGGGAGAATATATGGTCCAGGTGGCAGAGCGAACACTGAAGGAAGTGGATGCCATTATGTGGCTGGTGGAGCCAAGTACCTTTATCGGAGCAGGGGAGAGACATATAGCAGAACAGCTTCAGGGAATCGGAGTGCCTGTGATCCTGATCATCAATAAGATCGATACTGTATCCAAAGAGGAAATACTTCCTGCTATTGATACCTACCGTAAGGTATGCGATTTTGCAGAAATCATTCCATGTTCCGCACTGCGGGGACAGAATACCCAGGATATTATTGGCTGTATCCTGAAATATCTTCCATATGGACCAATGTTTTATGATGAGGATACGGTCACAGATCAGCCTCAGCGCCAGATCGTGGCTGAGGTCATCCGTGAGAAGGCTCTTCATGCCCTGGATGCAGAGATCCCCCACGGAATCGCAGTTGCCATTGATCAGATGAAAACACGTCCCGGAAAAAATCCGATCGTGGATATTGATGCGACGATCATCTGCGAGAGAGAGTCTCATAAGGGAATCATCATCGGTAAACAGGGTGCCATGCTGAAAAAGATTGGAAGCAATGCAAGATATGAGATTGAGCGAATGCTGGAATCAAAGGTTAATCTGAAGCTTTGGGTAAAAGTAAAGAAAGACTGGAGGGACAGTGATTTCCTTATTAAGAACTTTGGTTATGATAAAAAGGAAATCTAAATAATCAAAAAAAGTCAGGGAACAGAGAGAATGAGTGATTTGATAACTGTGCAGGGAGTTGTGCTCTCTGCCATGCCTGTAGGAGAATATGATAAGCGGATCGTTCTTCTTACCAGAG
>OQVT01001691.1_pt1 | contig 14085 bp, 10 predicted proteins | sample 1691561 | NCBI WGS metagenome assembly OQVT01 (sample SAMN03418260, study PRJEB22391) | human gut metagenome | biome: human-gut; feature: organic feature; material: feces | host: Homo sapiens | place: Tanzania | collected 2013-01 | reverse complement strand
TCCCCCTAAAGCAGTTTGGTTATTTACCTTGTCTGCTTTAGGGGGATCATATCAAGACCGGGCGGCTTTTCTAAATTCGATTATTCTACAATCAGATTTTCCTTTTCTTCTTTGGGGAAGACGAGGTTCAGAATAACAGCGACAACGAAGACCACAGCCACACAGTTTTCTGCAAAAACACTGCGGAAGAGTTCCGGGAAGATATGGAAAATCTGCGGGGTCTGTGTGAAACCGAGACCAATGCTGAGAGAGAGGGCAGCGATGCTCATATTTCTCTGCGAGTAGCCGCATTCTCCGAGCATACGGACACCGGAGACAACGATAGAGCCAAACATCATGAGCGTGCAGCCACCGAGAACAGCATCCGGAAGAGACGCTAGAATGACGCCGAGGCCGGGGATGATGCCAGCCAGAATCATAAGTGCTGCGCCGCAGCCGATAGCCTTACGGTTTACGACCTTGGTCATAGCAACAAGACCGACATTCTGACTGAAGGATGTGATCGGCATGCAGCCGAAAAGGGAAGACAGCGAGCTCACGAAGCCATCGACGGCGATGGAACCGGAGACTTCACGGCTCGTCGCCTGACGGCCGTATCCCATCATCGCAAGAGCACTGGTATCCCCTAGCGTTTCTGTTGCAGAGACGAGGAAAATCAGGAAGAAGGAGAAAATAGCATCTCCATGGAATTCCAAAGAAATCGGCATGATCCCGGGCAGGGAAATGAGCGGGACTTCCGTCAGACGAGACAGATCGACCATGCCGAAGCAGTAGGCGGCGATATAGCCAACGACAAGCCCGAAGAGGACGGAAAGCTGCTTATAGAAAGAGTGTGCTTTAAGATTCCACGCAAGGCAGGCGACAAGCGTGATGGTGCCGACAATCAGGTAATTCTGGGCGCCAAAATTGGGATTACCAAAGCCGCCGCCGAAAGAATTGGCCCCGATGGGAAGCAGGGAGAAACCGATGGCCGTCACGACGGACGCAGACACGATCGGCGGGATAAATTTCCTCCACCAGGAGGCGCCAAGGCCAAGGATCCCTTCCAGTATACCGCCGATGAGCGCAGCACCAAGGACTGCGCCGTAGCCATACTTGGTGCCGATGATGCAGGCCACGGAAACGAAGGTGAAACTGATCCCCATGATGATCGGCAGACCGCTGCCAAATCGCCAGATCGGGAAAAGCTGGAGAAGAGAACCGATGCCGGCTACGATCATCGCAGACTGCACGAGTGCCGCCGACTCCGCCGGATCCATTTTGACAGCACCGGCAACGATGAGGATCGGTGCGATATTGGCCACGAACATGGCAAGTACATGCTGCAGTCCGAAAGGAACCGCTTTTCTGATTGTGATTTTCCCATTGGGTTCATAAATCGGATCTTTTTCCACAATACACTCCTAACTGTAATAAATATTGGAATCCCTACATAAATTCACTGCTTTGCCTCTTCGCACATTATCTAAAAGTAATAGAGCCTGTTTCTGCATCCATTTTTTCGATAATAGCCAACGATTTCACATCGACACCGGATGCACGGAGCTCATCACCGCCGCCCTGAAATCCTTTCTCGATACAGATACCGACACCTTCTACGATACCGCCGGCCTGTTTGACAAGGTCGATCAGCCCCTGCACAGCGCAGCCGTTTGCCAGAAAATCATCCATGATGAGGATGTGTTCGCCGGCATTCAGATATTTCTTGGAGGCTACGACATGATTCACTTTATTGTGTGTGAAGGACTTCACTTCGGTCGCATAGACATCCTTATCCATATTGCTGCCTGCCGACTTTTTGGCAAAGAGGACCGGAACGCCGAAATATACTGCAGTAAGACAGGCAATGCCGATACCGGACGCTTCGATGGTCAGGATCTTATCCACCTGACGGTCACCAAAAAGTTTCTTGAACTCCTTCCCCAGTTCGCTGATGAAAGGGACATCGATTTGATGGTTCAGAAAGCTGTCGACCTTGAGTACATTTCCCGCTTTGATGACGCCGTCTTTCATAATTTTCTTCTGCAGTAAATTGAGCTCGCCCACGATACTCCTCCTCATTTCACTCACGGTCTGCCAAGCTGAACCGTGCTGACAAAAATATTTTACCTATTTTATCACGTTCCTTTACGCAGTGCAAAATATAACGCAAAAAACGAGCCGGAAAGGCTCGTTTGGGAGTGAGGTTTGAAAGCAGGGATGAGTAACCAGGGACTAAGTGTCTCAAGTGACTGGTGACTGGTGACTGGTGACTAGTGACTAGTGAGTAAATACCACCTTCAGGCATTGCCACTATTTATACTCTGCGGCGCTTCTTATTTGTAGACGCCGCCCCACGGGTTAAATGAGGGAAACGCTCAGAAGAAGACCTCTGTCACGCCCGCGCCCCCATTTCTATAGTCAGCTTCGTGAAATTCCTTTACGAAATTCAGTGTACGAAGATACTCCTGAATCCCCTGACGCAGTGCGCCGGTCCCTTTGCCATGAATGATCTGCACCGGCGAAACGCCTGCCATGAAACATTCATTCAGGAAACGGTCCACTTCAGGAACGGCCTGATCGACTGTTTTCCCGATAACATTGAGTGTGGTATGAACGGTACGAACACTCGCCGCACCCCGGGCAGCAAACGGACGACTGACCGGCTTCCTGGCCTTCTTCACCGGTTTCTTCGTCTCGAAGCAATGCTCGGGAGTCACAGTGACATGCATCAGACCGCAGGCGATGGTGATTTTATTTCCCGACACTTTGGTGATGGTGCCATCACTGTCCAGCGTATCTATATAGACATAGGTGCCTTTTTTGATCTGCTCTTTGGGAAGCGGATTTCTTCGGTTTTCTCTTCCGGGGAGCGCCATGGCATCGATCGCGCTACGCACTTTGGAAACATGCTGCTGGAGGTCATCCTTCGCCATCGCCGAGGCCTTTTTCTTGAGGTCTTTGATGATGGCTTCCGACTGATTTCTAAGATTCCTTTTGATAGTCTCCGCTTCTTGTCTGGTTTTCTCTAAAATCTGATCTTTCTTTTTATAGAAAGCATCCGTCTCTGTCTTGAGTTCGTTCCGCAGTTCCTCAGCCTTCTTCAGCTGGGCTTCCACTTCTTCTTTTTCATGCGCGACTTCACGCGTCTGGCGGTTCAGCCGTGCCATGACTTCTTCCATATTGTGAAGCGGAGAGCCTTCTTTCAGCTGGCTGGCACGAGAAAGGACAAGGGGCGGCATGCCAAGTCGCTTGCAGATGCTGAAGGCATTGCTGTTCCCCGCAACACCGATGATAAGGTGGTAGGTCGGCGTCAGTGTCTCTTCGTCAAACTCTACGAATGCATTCTCGATGCCGCGCGTCTCGTAAGCGAGTTTTTTCATTTCACTGAAATGGGACGTAATGATAGCGGGTACGCCCTGCATCTGCAGATACTCGGTGACGGATTGTGCAAGCGCGGCCCCTTCTACAGGGTCTGTGCCTGAGCCCAGTTCATCGAGAAGCACCAGATCTTCTGTCCCCACATGAGAAAGAAAAGCCGTGAGCTGCGTGATGTAGGAAGAAAAGGTCGAAAGATTGTACTGGATGCTCTGCTCGTCACCGATGATGGCATAGATATTTTTATAAATCGGAAGCATCGAGCCCTCAGCCGCCGGTATGAAGAGACCGGACTGATTCATGAGCGATAGAAGCCCCGCTGTTTTGATCGCGATGGTTTTGCCGCCTGCATTCGACCCGGTGATGATGAGGATCTGGAAATCCATCCCCAGCGTCAAGGATATCGGCACCACTTTATACGCCGGAATGAGCGGGTGACGGGCACGGCGAAGGTCGAGCGCATGGGCGGAATGGATGGCTTTCACCCCCTGCATGGAGAGAGCTAATTTCGCACGCGCAAAAATAAACTCCAACTCGGTTGCAAGGTGGCAGTTGTTCTTCGTGACCTCCCGTGTCTTCTTCACCTGCTCAGTAAGTGCGCGGAGGATTTCCTGTACTTCCTGCTTTTCCGAAGCTGTGAGTTCGGCGAGGTCGTTATTCAAGCGCACAGATACCATCGGCTCCATGAAAAGCGTCTGCCCGGTGGATGAACGGTCATGCACGATCCCTTCAAATTTATACCGGTATTCTTCCTTGACCGGTACGACATAGCGACCATTTCTCTGCGTCACGATGGCGTCCTGAAAATAGGAGGACTGATCCTTATCCTGGATGATCTGCTGGATCGTCTTGCGGATCCGATTCTTAATCATTTCCTTTTCCGTGCGGATGCGGGAAAGACGCGGGGAGGCGCGGTCACTGACCTCGCCATGTTCATCGAAGACCTGATGAATCCTTGCAATCAGCTGTTCCTGTGGAATGATGAGCGAAGCAAGCTCTTCGAGCGCAGGATAGACCAGATGACGCTCGCCTTCGAAATAGTGATGCATCTTCTTATACGTTTCGAGTGTAGCGGCGAGATCAATGAATTCCTTCGCCATCAGGATCATGTCTTTCCCAGCTTTTTCCAGTGTCTCGGTGATGTCATGCGTCTCCCCCAAAGGGGTCGTGATCTCGCGCTCCAGAAGAATCGATGCTTCTTCTGTTTCCGTGAGCTTTTTCTCTATGATTTCCGGCTCCACGGACGGCATGAGCGTCCGTGCCATAGCTTTGGAAAGCTGCGAGGGAGCGAGCTCTGCGAGCTTTTCGCGGATCTTGTCGAACTCCAGTGTTTCCAGTACATCTTGTTTCATTTATAAAACTCCTCTAAAGAAGTGACCACGGGTGACATCGTCTCCCCTGCCTGCTCCGGGGGCCTCTTTCCGGCCGCTCAGTATATCGCAGGCATCCTTACAAAGCGAGAGGATGCTGCCTTCATTTCCGCGAACATCCAGTGTCAGCGCAGAAAGGCCTGCTTTTTTCAATTCATCAAAGTACGGACGCATATCCAGAACATGGCAGTTGGCGATATGCATATGGCACCATTCATCGGTATGGATAGGGAAACGGCGTCCTTCTCCATCCTTCAGGGCAAAGCGCCCCCGCATGCAGTACATAGGGCAGTGCTTTTTATCCTTATCTCCCATCACCGCATTGATCGCGCAGTACTCGGAAATCATCATCTCCGTCCGCCCATAGACATAGGCCCCGAGCGGTATATCCGATCCTTTCGCGATATAACGGATCTGTGGGATCGTCAGCTCCTGTGAAAGGAAACAGCCTGAAAAGCCAAGCTTTTCGATTTCTTTTTCAGCTTCTCTATTGAAAATATTCATAGACGGTCCTGCCCAGACAGCGAGGCTTTCCTCCCCCTTCACCCATTCGATGGCTCCGGCATATTCCAGCACCACGCCATCGGGAAGGAGCGTCAAAAGCTTTCGCAGCTGCGCCTGGGCTCTGGCCTGATATTTTTCTCGCACCACGCGCGGCGTGGGGAAGAGGATCTCTGCCACCGCCTCGTGGCAAAGACGCACCGCCTCCTCATAGTCTTTCCATGAAATCGGTCGATGTGAGAAGGATTCGCCACCAAAAATCACCTGACGTACACCGGCCGCCAGCGCCTCTTTCACATGAGAAAGAAGCGTCGTCCTGACCGTCACATGCGCCCCCTCCTCAGAAGGAACCCTCAAAAAAGCAGGCGCCATCGAGGCAGGGAGTGGGCGCGGAATGCCAGCCTCATGTGCCTCTATGCGCTTTTTCCAAAGGGACTCTACCGCCTCCTGCCGCAGATGATTCAGAATGCTTTTCGGCACCATGCATCCAGCATTGGATACCGATATGTCAGCCAGCGTGAACCATGTATTGCCAAGTCGGCCCATCTGCTTTATGATCTCTTCCTCACTCGTCACTCGCGCTTTGGCTTTTTCCATAAGGACATCGGACAGAACTGTCACCGCATGCCCCTTATCATCGGCAGCAGTCAAAGACAGCGCTTCCCCGGGAGTCGCCGACAGAGAGAGATAGAGAGGGATCTTCCCCTGCAGATCCTTCATCGCAAGTGACTTCTTCGGTATTTTCACATTCCAGTAGACATGTGCACGCGCGAGAGGGCGCTTTTCGAAAAGAGCGCGATATTTTCCTTTTTTCAGAGAAGACAGCTGTTCTACAGGAATAAAGGCGATTGTTCTTTCTTCTGTCTCATAGGAAATACCTGTCACATCCGCAAGACGCCTATCTGCCCCTGTTTTAAAGACAAAGGCAGCGCGCCCGATGCTTTCTACGCGTCCTGCCTCGACGCCGTGATTTCCCGGCGCGTACTCCGTGATCATAGACGGTCCTGCGGTATCATCCGGATATGCTGTCGTATAACCGCGGTTAAATTCCTCTTCCAGATCGAGCTTCAACGGCTCGGTATCGATCAGAAGATGCTGCTTCGCTGCATCAATCGCTTTTCGATACGCTGATACGGTATTATAGACGTACTCCGCACTCTTCATACGACCTTCCACCTTGAGAGAGGCCACATGAGCAGCCAAGAGGTCGGGAATCCGAGGAAGTCCCATCATATCCTTGAGACTCAGGATGTACTTCCCTTTCCCCTGCGCAAGAGGACGGCCCGCATCATCCACCAGCTCATAGGGCATGCGGCAGGGCTGCGCACAGGAGCCGCGGTTTCCACTGCGCCCGCCGATGAAGCTGCTCATGAGACACTGCCCCGAGTAGCACACGCAGAGCGCGCCATGGACAAAAACTTCGATTTCCACATCCGTTTGGTCGGTAATTTCCTTGATTTCCGCCAGAGAAAGCTCACGCGAAAGCACCACACGCTGGAATCCATGATCCCCGAGAAAACGAACGCCATCCAGATTTGACACCGTCATCTGTGTACTGGCATGAAGCGGGATGTGCGGAGCGATCTTCCTTGCCATGGAAACGACACCGAAATCCTGTACCAGCAGTCCGTCAATCGGGATCGTCCCTAAAAACTGAAGATACTCTGCAAGATCCTGATTCTCCATATCACCGATCAATGTATTCAGTGTCACATACACCGAGGCGCCTTTCCCATGCGCCGTGCGGACGGCCTCTTTCATCTCCTCATCAGAGAAATTGCCCGCAAATTTTCGCGCGCTGAAGCGTTTCCCACCAAGATACACAGCATCTGCTCCTGCATCGAGCGCAGCGATAAGATGCGCCGGAGATCCGGCTGGTGCTAAAAGTTCCATGATATTTCTCCTTTGAAAAGTAACTGGTGACTTGGGACTTGGGACTTGGGACTTGGGAATAGAAATCGCAAAGTCTCCCTTCCCGAGGGAAAGAGGCTTTGTGATAGGCGCAGCATTTCTGCTGAGAGCGTTTCACCCCAGCTCTCTCCCCATGAATAAACTCGTCTTATTGTATACTAATAGCCGAATAGTTTCAATGATAAGCATAAAGGCGGTCAATGACAAGTGTTTTTTCTGCCTAATCCCCCATATCAAAACCGCCAAGCGGACAAATGCCGCTTGGCGGTTCAAGTACTCCAAGTCACCAGTCACAAGTCACAAGCAACCTATTTGACTTCAGCTTCGTAACGGGCAAGAGTGAAGCAAAGATCAGACAGACGATTCAGGTAGCGGATATCTACTTCATGTACCTCTTCCTCTTCCGAAAGACGCCACATGTCACGTTCTGCGCGGCGAACGACAGTGCGTGCCACATCAAGGAAGCTGGAGCTCTGGGTATCTCCCGGCACCAGGAAATGATCGAGCGGTGCCAGCTCATCTGTATAGGTATCGATGATCTGTTCCAGCTTCGTCACATGATCCGGCGTAATGTTTGCTTCTTTGCCGACGCTCGCTACATCCGCCATCAAAAGCCACAGTTCTTTCTGCAGCGCATAGATCGTTTTCTTGACATTATCATGGGTCGCAAAAGCACGCGCCTCGCCCAATACAGAATCCACTTCATCGATGGTTCCATAGGTTTCTACACGCTGACATCCTTTCGATACGCGTTCTCCTGTGTAGAGAGAGGTCTTACCCTTGTCACCCGTTCTTGTATATACCTTTGCCATTTGAATCCTCCTTATTATTAAATGAGAGAATTATGAAAATACAGGCTTTCCTGATTCCATTATATCGCATGCCGGAGAAGGGTTCAAGGTTCAGAAAATGCGACATCAAAGTTTCATTAGCACATCTTAATAAAAAGAGCAGCTGACACATCAGCTGCTCTTTTGTAGTGTTTCTCACATCGCATCATAGATATCTGCGACTGCATCATATTCATCATCTGTCGGAGGAACGTATTCTGCTTCTCCATTTTCATCGGTATCGATGCGCGCCAGAATGATATCCGGCTCTTCTTCATCATCTTCCGATGTCGGAATGGAGACCAGGACGGCGAATTCTTTTCCCTGGAAAGGAATGACCACGTCCTGTGCATAATCTCTTTCATCACCATCCGGACCGGTAATGGTGATAATGATCGCTTCTTCTTTTTTCTCTGCCATAGGCTTATCCTCTGTTTTTAAAAGCCAGGTGCTGGAGATAGCCCTCCAGGATCACCACGGCGGCCATTTTATCGATGACTTTTTTACGCTTCTTGCGGCTGACATCCGCGGCAATGAGCTGCTTCTGCGCCATCACCGTTGTCAGACGTTCATCCCAGAAGTGATAAGGAATATCGGGGAAAGCAGCCGCGAGCTCAGCAGCGAATTCCTCTGTCCGCTCAGCACGCATGCCTTTCGTACCATTCATATTGAGCGGCATGCCAAGGACAAATTCCTCGACCTTGTATTCATCCGTCAGCTGACGAAGCCGTGCAAAATCTTTTTCCCTCGTCGTATGACGGATGGTTTCCAGTCCCTGCGCCGTCCAGCCGAAAAGATCACTCACCGCGACGCCGATGGTCTGGGATCCTACATCAAGACTCATGATCCGCATATCAGAGTCCTTTGTGCTTGACATAGAAACGAACCAGCTCTTCCACCAGTTCATCTCTTTCGATGCCGGAAATCAGACGCCTTGCATCATGACGGCTGGTGATATAGGTCGGTTCGCCAGAAACCAGGTATCCCACCAGCTGCACGGTCGGATTGTGTCCGGCTTCTTTCAAAGCACTGTACACTTCCTGCAGGATCATGGCAGCCTGGCGATTCTCACCTTCATCAACATTCGTATTGAATAAAATCGTTTCATCAGAAACTGACATGGGTATACCTCCTTTGACAGTTCAGCACACGAGAAATGAGGAAGAAAAAGGTTTAACGGGTTCAATGGGTTCTCCGCTTGGGGTGGGTACTGTATTCGCGCTCACGCTTAAGGAAACGCTGATTAAAATTCGACAGCGCTTTCATTATGTATGCGCCGCACCTTTGCATCCGAAGAACCTATAGAACCCAGTTGCGCCTGTTTCGTTATTGAAACAAACGGAAACTCCATCAACCTGAACCCGATTTATTTTATCATTTCTGCGATAGCTTTCACGCCTTCAGCGATGGATTCATTGATCTTGGACGGATCCTTGCCGCCTGCCTGTGCGACAGCCGGCTTGCCGCCGCCACCGCCGCAGCAGATCTTAGCAGCTTTGGAAATGACTTTGCCCATATGGACACCCGCCTTGATAGCTTCTGGAGAAGCCATACCGACGAGGTTTACTTTATCTCCGCAGACTGCGCCGAGCAGGAAGCATCCACCAGAGAGCTTTGCTTTCGCTACGTCAGCTGCTTTTCTGAGTTCATCCATATTTCCTGCATGAACGATGGCGCCAAAGAACGGGATGCCATTCTTTTCCTGTACATCTTTCATCAGATCGCCCAGTTCATTCTTGGCCTGCTGCTGTTTCAGGCTGTCGAGCTCACGCTCCAGCTCTTTCATCTGTGCCAGCGTCTTTTCGATCTTTTCAGCCAGCTGTTCCGGTTTGCCTTTCAAGAGGGCGGCAGCCTCACGGAGGAGCGCTCTATCCTTCTTCATGTCTTCATAGGCTGCTTTGCCGGTGACGGCTTCGATACGGCGGATGCCAGAGCCGATACCGCCTTCGGAAAGCAGACGGAAGGAACCGATTTCTCCGACATTCTTCACATGGCTGCCACCGCAGAGTTCCTTGCTGTAGCCAGGAATGCTGACAACACGGACAACATCACCATATTTTTCACCAAAGAGTGCCATAGCACCGGATTTCTTCGCTTCTTCGATCGGCATTTCACAGATATCGACAGGTGTCGCTTTGAGGATTTCTTCATTGACGATCTGTTCGACGGCAGCAAGCTGCTTCTCAGAAAGCGGTTCCGGCCAGGTGAAGTCGAAGCGAAGACGATCTGGAAGGACAAGAGAGCCGGCCTGATTGACCTGATCGCCAAGTACGCGGCGGAGTGCGGCCTGCAGCATGTGTGTGCCCGTATGGTTTCTCGCGATGTCTTCTCTTCTGACGCGGTCGACGGTGACAGTGACCGTTTCCCCTTCGCGGATGATGCCTTCAGAAACAGTACCGATGACATAGACGATACCATCTGGCAGCTTCTTCGTATCTTCGACCTGAATGGTCCCCTCTTCGCCGACGATGGTGCCGGAATCGCCAATCTGTCCGCCGCCTTCTGCATGGAACGGATTGTTCTTGAGGACTACGGTGACTTCGGTGCCGTCTGCGGCAGAAACGATTTCCTTGCCATCCTGCCCAAGGAGAAGCAGTGTCGTTTCTCCATCTTTGTCTTCGGTGGTGAGCGCTTTCGCATCCAGCTTTGTGGTATCCGGTGTAGCGACTTTCGCAGAGACTTTCGCACGCGCGGCTCTTGCTCTTTCCTTCTGCTCGGCCATAGCCGCTTCGAAGCCTTTCTCATCGATGGTGACGCCCTGTTCCTTGGCGATTTCATCAGTCAGTTCCCACGGGAAACCATAGGTATCATAGAGCTTGAAAACCTGATCGCCGGAAAGGATGGTCTGCTGCTTTTTCTTCGTATCTTCCAGCATTTCGGACAGCAAATCGCAGCCTGCATTCAGCGTGGTATGGAAGCGTTCTTCTTCGACGCCGGCTACTTTCTTGATGAAAGCCTGTTTGTCAACGAGTTCCGGATAGGCCGGCTTCATCATCTGAATGACGACATCGATCATCTGCCCCATGAAGGCATCCTGAATACCAAGGAGCTTGCCAAAACGAACGGCACGGCGCAGCACGCGGCGGAGGACATAGCCTCTGCCTTCATTCGACGGAAGGATGCCGTCAGCGATCATATTCGTGATGGCACGCGCATGGTCGGAAATGACCTTCAGTGCCACATCGCCCTCGGCGCTCTGTCCGTAAGATACGCCGGAGAGCTTCGAAGCTTCTTCAATGATCGGGAAAAACAGATCGGTTTCGAAGTTGTTCTTTTTCTTCTGAAGAACAGCAGCCAGACGTTCCAGACCTGCGCCGGTATCGATGTTCTTCTTGGCGAGCGGCAGGTAGGAACCATCCTTCTGGCGGTCGTACTGGGAGAATACAAGGTTCCAGATTTCAAGGAAACGATCTCCGTCGCCGCCCATCTGGTTTTCCGGATCCGTACCGAATTCTTCACCCTGATCAAAGAAAATTTCAGAGTCCGGGCCGCATGGGCCTTCCCCGATTTCCCAGAAGTTATCGGAAAGCGGATAGATATGGTTTTCCGGCAACCCCACCATCTTGTGCCAGTAGTCATGCGCTTCGTTATCATCCGGATAAATGGTGACGTAGAGGCGGGACTGATCGAGCTTCAGGACTTCCGTCAGGAATTCCCATGCCCAGGAAATCGCTTCCTTCTTGAAATAATCGCCAAAGGAGAAATTCCCCAGCATTTCGAAGAAGGTATGGTGGCGTGCAGTACGGCCTACATTTTCAATATCTCCGGTACGGATACATTTCTGGCTGGTCGTCACTCTGTGTTTCGGTGGTTCTACCTTGCCGGTGAAGTACGGCTTCAGTGGCGCCATGCCGGCACCGATCAGGAGAAGGCTGGGGTCATCCTTTGGAATCAAGGAGAAACTCTTCAGTCTCAGATGGTCTTTTTTATTTTCAAAAAACGAAAGATAATTTTCGCGAATGTCATTGCCTTTCATGATAAACCCCCTTAGTGATTCTTAAAGTATTTCTACATTATACTTGACTTGGGCAAGGCATGCAAATTTTTTTAAGAAACAGAATGAGTCCCTGGGGCGTGCTGCCCTTCGATTGCGTTGAAAGCAAGGATTAGGGATAAGTGGCCAGGGATTAGGAGCCGCGAGTGACTGGTGACTAGTGACTAGTGACTTATGCCACTTTTGAGTATTGCCATTATGTATACTCCGCGGCGCTTCTGTTTTTTATGCGCCGCACCGCCCCCTTTGAACCCTCAGAACCCACAGACCCCGCTGAACCTCTTTCACCCACAATCAAAGGGCGACCCGCCCCCTTCCCCATCAAAAAACCGCAGCTCTGCTGCGGCTTTCGTATTCCTTATTTCTGAAGCAGTCCGTTGATGGCGATACTCGGACGCCCATTTCTCATCTCTATGTCCGCATCGACATCGAAGACTTCCGCAATGGCTTCATGCGTCATGACTTCCATCGGTGGTCCCGAGCGTTCGATGACGCCATTTTCAAGGACGAGAAGGTCTGTCGAATAGCGGATGGCCTGATTGATTTCATGCAAAACCATCACGACGGTCAGATTTTCTTCGCGATTCAGTTTCGAGACAAGCTCCATGACCTCGAGCTGATGACAGATATCAAGGTATGTAGTCGGTTCATCCAGGATCAGGATCTTCGGCTCCTGTGCAAGTGCCATCGCGATCCACACGCGCTGTCGTTCGCCGCCGGAAAGGCTCGCTGCCAGGCGATCTTTCAGATGAAGCGTATTCGTCTTCCTCATGACCTCTTCCACGACTTCTCTGTCATGGGTGGAAACGCCCGACCACCAGTGCTGGTACGGATATCGTCCGCAGGAGACGAGCTCCTCCGCCGTCATATCCTTCGGGATCTCATGAAACTGCGGCAGGAAGGCGACGACGCGCGAGAGCTCGTCCGCTTTGTAGGCACCAAGGGGTTTCCCCGCGATTTCCACGCTTCCTTTGTCTGGCTTGAGATTCCCTGTCACTGCTTTCAGGAGCGTTGATTTCCCGCAGCCATTCCGTCCAAGGAAGGTGACGATGCTGCCCTTTCTGATGAGGCCGCTCGCCCCCTTCAATACCTTATGATCGCCGAAGGTCACATGGATGTCAGAAATTTGGATTGCAATATCACCCATCATGCGCTCCTCCTTAACAGATACAGGAAAAATGGAGCACCAAGAAAGGCCATGATGATGCCCGCAGGGATCTCTATCGGTGAGAAGAGGACACGTCCGAGCGTATCGCAGAAGACGAGTACCCCCGCGCCCAGAATAGCGGAGCCGGGTACGACATACTTATAATCCGTCCCGACGATCAGGCGGACAATATGCGGCACAACAAGACCGACAAAACCGATGAGCCCCGCGATACTGACCGCACCAGCGGCAAGAAGCGCTGCGACGGCCGTCATTGTGAAGCGGACTTTCTCGACCGGAAGGCCGAGCCCGCGTGCCGTCTCATCGCCAAGAGAGAGAATGGTCAGCGCCTTGCATCCGCAGATGGCAAAGACAAGTCCCAAAATGGTGTATGGGAAAAGCGACTCTACCTGCGGCCAGCTGCGTGCGGAAAGGCCGCCAACCATCCAGAGAAGCGCGCCCTGTACTTTATCCGAGTAGAAGACGAGCAATGCCGAGATCCCGCTCCCGAGAAATGCACTGACGGCAACACCTGCCAGAATGATACGGCTTGGCCGGATACCATTCTTCCACGCAAGGGCATACACAGCTGCCGCAGAAAGCATCGCACCGATGAAAGCCACAGGCGTCAGCAGAAGAGATGCCTCCGGCATGAAAATCAGCATAATGACCCCGGCAAGGCCTGCGCCGGAAGAAACACCCACGATGCCCGGATCCGCCAACGGATTCTTCATCACCGCCTGCAGGATCGCGCCCGATACAGCGAGATTCGCCCCGACCAGTGCCCCTACGATATTTCGCGGGAAACGGATATTCCAGATGACCATCTCATCGGTCGTCTGGACATTTCCCATGAGCGTATGAAGAATCACACCGAAAGAAATATCTGCCGATCCGAAAAGAAGGCTTGCAATCATGGCAAAGACAGTGAATGCGGCAAAGCAGCCAATGATCGCTACGCGCAGCGCCTTGCTC
>OQVT01001688.1_pt1 | contig 14096 bp, 10 predicted proteins | sample 1691561 | NCBI WGS metagenome assembly OQVT01 (sample SAMN03418260, study PRJEB22391) | human gut metagenome | biome: human-gut; feature: organic feature; material: feces | host: Homo sapiens | place: Tanzania | collected 2013-01 | reverse complement strand
CTTCCGGTATCATCAAGGGCGTTCTGACCCTGCTGACCTTCCTGAAGGTTCTGGAACCTTCCAGCAAAAGTTCTTCCTTCCGAGCAGCAAAACAGTTCCTTGAGCCTCCAACTTATGAACTTCATGATGTGTACCGAGCTTTTTCTGTTCTTGCTTCTGAAATGGATTTTATTCAATCAGAAGTTTATAAAAATAGCTTTTTTCTCGGTGACAGAATGGATCGGATTCTTTATTATGATTGCACAAACTACTACTTTGAAATCGAACAGGAAGATGGTGATAAAAAATACGGAAAAAGCAAAGAACACCGTCCGAATCCCATTATTCAAATGGGACTTTTTACAGATGGTGACGGAATACCTTTAGCTTTCTCACTCTTTCCTGGAAACCAAAATGAGCAGAAATCTTTAAAACCTTTAGAAACAAAGATTCTCCAGCAATTCGGCTGTGATAAGTTTATCTATTGCAGTGACGCCGGACTTGCTTCTGAGGATAACCGTGTTCTTAATCACATGGGACAGAGGGCATTTATTGTCACTCAGTCCATCAAAAAACTGCCTGCCGAAGATCGGGCATGGGCTTTAAAGAAAACTGGCTTCAAACGTCTCGCAGATGATAAACCTGTGGACCTTACAAAACTGACAGGTGATGACAAGAACCAGCTTTATTATAAAGACGAACCATTTACAACCAAAAAACTGGATCAAAGATTGATCATAACCTACTCACCTAAATATGCTGCTTACCAGAAAGCCATCCGTGCAGAGCAGATCAGTCGGGCAGAAAAAATGGTTGCAAATGGCTCTCTAAAAAAACAGCGTAAAAATCCAAACGATCCTGCAAGATTTATAAATAAGATAGCTGTAACCAACGAAGGAGAAAAAGCTAAGATCCACTATTATCTCGATACAGATAAGATTGCTGAAGAAGAAATGTATGACGGGCTTTATGCGGTATGTACAGATCTGCTTGATGATGACGTTGCAGATATCTTAAAAGTCAGTGAAGGAAGATGGCAGATTGAAGACTGTTTCAGAACTATGAAAACAGACTTTGAAGCCAGACCCGTTTACTTAAACCGTGAAGACCGGATTAAAGCCCATTTCCTTACCTGCTTTCTTGCTCTGTTACATTTTCGATTATTAAATCGCTCTCTGAAAGGAACTTATACTACAGAACAATTACTTCGTACTTTAAAGGATATAAAATTTGCGGATATAGAAGAACAGGGCTTCATGCCGGTATATGAACGTCAGGAAATCACTGACGATCTCCATGAAACCTGCGGATTCAGAACGGACTATCAATTCATAACAAAACGGAAAATGAAAGGAATTCAGAAAAAAAGTAAGCGGAGATAAAACATTACTATATTTCGTGTATGCAGATAAAAGTGCCACACCCCTTGTATTTACAGGGATTGTGGCACTTTTTTAACTAATCAACTGTCAAAAATGAGACTATACCAAAAATCAACTTATCATGTTCATTTTTAGGAACTTCATACTCAGCATTTAAAGTATCTTTTACTTCTTCACGTTCACTTTCCAAAATATCGGCAAGAATATTAATAGCTTTCTTTTTCTGTTCCAAATTGGCATCAAAACGATAATACATTTCTGTGGCTGTTGCTAATTGCTCATATACTGAATCGGGTAAATCAGAACCGTCATATTCTAACTGTTCACGCAACGCACCATTAGGTATTTGCATTATAAATCCATTTGTCGGTTCAAGATAATATCCCTCTTTATATGCACGTAAGATATTATTAATTTGTTCAGCAAATTCTTCCTTTTGTGCTTCATTTTCAAACTGATCTGTTTCATAGTTATAAACACCAATATGGTCGTATAAAATCTCAATCACTGAAAACAATGTCTGCTCATCATATTCTTCAAGATATTGCCAAATTGGCCAAACCTCTTTATCCTGTAAGCATGTTGCAAAATACACTTCCGGTGATGGCAACAAACTTGGTAAAATCTGCTCCGAATCCTGCGTATAAGGAATTTGCCTCCACACTCCTCTTGTGGCCACTTCAAAATACTCTTTATCACAAAAATATTTATATACCTGTCCGAAATACTGTAATAACTCATCAAAATCTATCTGTAGTTGCTTTGTAAGTAAACCATGTCTTTCTGCGTAATATTTTTCATATTTTTCTGTTCTCCTTATGTCAACTAAAAATTGCCTTGTTCATTTTTAATACTATTTTCCATTAATCTAATCAAATCATCAATGAATGCATTACAGATTTCCCCAAAGTCATAAGCCTTATATTCGCAGGCAAATTGATTTGCAATTACATTTCTTAATTCATCAACTTTCCTCATTTCTGTCCGTTCAATCTAATAGTATTATTTTACCATATCACTTGTTTTTTTACCATCTTCAAAAGAGCAATAGCAAAAAAGCTGATCAAGAATCATAACCTTCCAATATTTTCTCGCTCTGCATCTGTTCCATGTAAATAGATTGCTTTCCGGCACGCGAAAAAATTGTTTGTAGAAACGGTAAAAAGCTCCCGAAGGAGCTTTCCACGCTTAAAATGTACACTAATTCTCTTAACTTAACACAATCTCTTCTGCATCATTCCATATTTTCCATGAAGAATGTTATAAATTAGTACTATCCACAACGATAACTGATAACAGGTAATTTAATTATTCGTATTTTTTCCCGATAATGTAAATCGAAACTACCATACCACCTAATATCATAATTAAGAAAATTTTATTTAAAATATCCCATGAAGCTATATTGAAACAATTGATTATTATAATACCTGCAAGAGGATATAGAACAACCGTTGCAAGTGTCCATATTTTTAAAGTTGTACAGATGTATATCCAATTTCCATTGTTAAAAGATAAACCAACTAGATGTATTCTAAAAATTCCTTGTGAAACATAATTTATCTTGTTGACATCATAATATGTTGGTAATATGTCTTTTGCAAAGAAACAAAACCATGCACCAAATAAAAGCATTACCCCGGTAACCAGCAATATATCCCCTTTCATCTCAACTAATGAACTTCCAGATACAACTAACATAATAATTTCTGTAACAGATATAAAAAGGCATAACAAATATGCTAATATCCAGTTTTTTCTATGCTGGTGAATAGAATCCCTAACAGCCATATCGAGAGAGCCTACTACCAATTCCTCGATTTCTTTTTTATCAATATTTTTCTGTGTATCTATTTTTTCTCCACGTAACAATTCTGTAACGGTAACATCTAATATATCAGCTATTGGTATGAGTAATACGACATTAGGCATACTAAGACCACGTTCCCATTTGCTGACCGTTTTATCTGATACATATAATTTTTCAGCCAAATCCTTTTGAGTTAAATTCTTTTTCTTTCTTAATTCGGTTACAAATAAACCGAATTTTTCATTACTAATTTGATACATATATCCACCTCCTGCACACATATTATAATGGGAGTATGCATAAATCAATCGCCTAGCAGTAGAATTGTAATATGCTTCTTCTTTGCCCCTTATAAACACCAAAGCTGAACAAATAGGATTTTTCTTCCTACCTGTTCAGCTCTTTGTTTACCTGTAAATCAATTCATTTAACACAATCTCTTCTGCCATATTACGAATACCATTTACCGCTCTGACCCATTATTGCAAAATTTCTTGTCTAAGTCATCAATTTGCTGTGTCCTTGACATGGGGTCCAGTTTACCTTGCATTCGCTGACTCATATAGCAATTCTTCAAATTCTAGTCATCTGCTTCCCAGTATTCGTTGACTTATATAATGATTCTTCACTTTCCAGTCATCGAATCATCCAACTATTGTCCTAGTTTGGACAATAAAACGCATGTTTCCACATGCACACTCTGTGGGAACTGATCCACACCCCTGCACACCTTAACCTCATACCCATTCGCACACAGGTACTTCAGATCTCTCGCCAATGTCGCACTGTCACAGCTTACATACACAACCTTCTCCGGCTGCATCTTCACGATTGTCTCCAACAGTGTCTCGTCGCAGCCTTTTCTCGGTGGATCCACTACGATCACATCTGCACGAGCTGTCTCGCCAGTATGCTCTCTCGCATAATTTTCATAATATTCCGGCAGAACTTCTTCTGCCTTCCCAACGAAGAATTCTGCATTATCAATCTGATTGATCTTTGCATTCTCTTTGGCATCCTCAATTGCCTGCGGCACGATCTCAACTCCGTAAACCTGTTTTGCCTTCTGGGCAAGGAAAAGTGAAATTGTTCCGATTCCGCAGTACAGATCCCACACGGTTTCATCGCCTTTGAGATCTGCATACTCAAGTGCAAGTCCGTACAACTTCTCTGTCTGTACCGGATTCACCTGATAGAAGGATAATGGGGAAATCTGATATTTTACATTTCCGATATAATCTGTAATGTATCCCTGTCCCCAGAGAATTTCATAGGAATCTCCCATAATCACATTATCTCTTCGTGTATTCGGGCTGATCGTGATACTTGTCATGCCTTCAATCTGAATAAGCTTTTCAATCAGCCGCTCTGCTTTCGGAAGTTTCTTTCCGTTGACCACAAGGCAGACCATAATCTCTTTTGTCTTGAAACCATAGCGGATCAGCGCATGCCGGATCAGACCTTTTCCGGTCTTCTCGTCATACGATTTGATCTTGTTTTCACGCATATATTGTAAAATGATCTCAAGTATTTCCTGGTTCTGCTCTACGCCAAGAGCGCAATCTGTGTTTGCAATAATATCATGTGTTCTTCCGGCATAGAATCCTGTAATCGGATTGCCTTCTTTGTCCGTTCCGAACGGGAACTGTGCTTTGTTACGATATCCAAACGGATGCTCCATTCCGACAACCGGCTGCATCACTGCATCAATCTGCTCTTTTGTGAATCCACCGATTCGTTCCAGATTACCACGGATCTTCTGATCTTTAAACACAAGCTGACGCTCATAAGACATTTCCTGGATCTGGCAGCCTCCGCATCTTCTGGCAAATGCACACTTTGGTTCTACGCGATATTCTGACGGTGTAACAACTTTCATCAATCTGGCATATCCGTAATTCTTCTTTGCCTTCATGACTTTTGCTTCGACTACATCACCGATCACTGCGTCTTTGATAAAGAGCGTGTAGCCATCCACATGGCCAATTCCTTCCCCGCTCACTCCGATATCTGTTATTTCAACTGTTACAATATCATTCTTATTCATTCTTTTCTCTCTTCTATTTTACTCTTAATTATACAAATAGCCACTGCTCACATAGATTCTGCAAACAGTGACACTTGTTGTTCTCATTGTTAAATTTAATTCTCTGATGCTCTTCTTAAATTAGACTCAAACAGACGGTTATATCCGAGCCATTCTGTTCCTGTTTTTCCTTTGAACAGTTCTGTCAATGTCTGAAGCTTTGCATCTGTTGAATCTGCCATATTCAGTGCCACTGCCTCTGCCAGTGCCGGTTTCTTTGGGGAACCGTATTCCAGTTCACCGTGATGTGCCACGATACAGTGTTTGAGTTCGTGGGCAAGCTTCACCGGAAAGTCCGGGATAGAACGGATCGCATCATCGATCATCTCGACACCGATCACAATATGTCCGATCAGCTGTCCCTCATCTGTATAATCATTGTCCGGAAAATCAGAAAGTTCTTTCACTTTTCCGATATCATGAAGGATTGCGGAGCTAAGGAGCAGATCTCTATTCAAAATAGAGTAGCTTGTCGCAAAATAATCACACATACGGGTTACACTGAGTGTATGCTCAAGCAGTCCTCCGGAAAATCCGTGATGTACTGTCTTCGCTGCGGAATGTGCCTTGAATTTTTTGATAAATGCTTCATCTTTTATATAGTAGAATTCCAGCACCTGTCTCAAATATTTGTTAGAGATCTGACGGATATAAGCTGTCAGTTCCTCGTACATTCCGTCTACACTCTTATCTGTTGTCGGCATATAGTCTGCCGAATTGTATTCTCCCTCTTCCGCCTTTCTGATCTGACGGATGTTCAGCTGAAGATTTCCGTTATAATTAATTACATCTCCAAAAACTTCGATAAAGTCCTTCTCATCATAATCTGCGATTCCCTGGGAGTTCGGATCCCATACTTTTCCATCTAATGTTCCTGTTTTATCCTGAAGGATCAGATTATCATATGGTTTCCCATTTCTCGTCTCTGCGGAACGTTTTCCTTTACAAAGATATACATTCCTGATTGTTTCTCCTTCGCATAATCCATCTATAAATCTCATTTTCTGCCTCTTTCACTTATTATTCTTTACTTCCAATCGTAACGTCAAATTCAATATCTACATATCCTTCAGATCCCTGACGTTTTCCTTCCACTTTGATCTGATCTCCTGCTTTCAATGTCAACATCAGTTTACGGTAAGCACTCATGCTTACAACCTTCTCCCCATTCACGGAACAGATCACATCTCCGCTCTGTATGCCCGCTGCCATCGCAGGTGAATCTGCTGCCACATCAATCACATAGATTCCTGACGGCATGCCCTCTTCTTTCTGGATTCCACTCGTTACAGCAGTTCCTGACACACCAATATACGGTACTTTTGCTCCATTCGCCAGTAATTGTATCACTGACTTCAGATCTGAAATCGCATAAGCATTTGCGGTACGTACTCCCCGGTCTTTCCAGATATCGGAAGAAATCATTCCGATCACTTCTCCATCCAGATTAAATAAAATACCAGTTCCACCTGATGCACTGTTCATATCAGTTGCGATCACGCTATATTCTCCGTCACGTCCAATCTCTTTATACCCCGATGCACTGACAATTCCATAACCGCTTCCTCCGGCATAACCGAATACATTTCCTAATGCGAATACAACGTCTCCCTGTTCTGTCAGATTCGAATTACCAAGAGTTGCTACACTTGTAGCATTCCACGTAGAATCCGAAAGGCTGTTTTTATCGACTGCAAATACTGCAAAGCCACTGTTTCTATCCTGCTTTTTCAAACTTGCTTTATATTCCGATTTATCTGAAAATGTCACTTTCCATTCTTTTGCATCTTCACAGATTGAAGCATAAGACAAAATCAATATTTCCTGTCCGTTATCTGCAACTACCACGCCCGACACTGACTCTTCAATCCCGGTTGCTTCTGCATTCCAGTTCTCCTGTTCTGCCCCCTTCGCAACAGATACCACACTTTTCTTCGCTGTCAGTGCTTTCTCGTATGCCTTGGACATCATCTGTACATAACTGGTCTCCTGTTGTTCCTGCGCATCATTCTGCTCTGTCGTGTTGTCACCTTCTGCTGAATCTTCCCCTGACTGATTGTCCTCCTGAATTGTCACAACTTGTGTCTTTTCTGGAAACAACTTCTGTGCAAGCGGACGCAACGCAAAGAATCCCAGGCACGTAAAGCCACCTAAAACCAGTCCGCATATTGCAATCCGGATGAGCTGTTTCATTCCTTGCTGTCTGCTGATCTGCTTTGGTTTTATCGTCTCCTCAAGAAATGCAAAAGATTCCTTTTTCTCTGACTGTTCTAAATTTTTCCCGTCAGGACCCTCTTCCGGAACCTGACCATTACTTCTCTTTTCTGACATTAACATGAACCTCATTCGTGACTGTTCACTTCCGTGTCAATTACAAAATCAACTGACACGGACATTTCCATTACTTAGTATAACTGATTCATATAGATTGTTCAATATCTATAAAAACCTTTTATTTAATGAAATAATAAGGTACAATAAGACTCGGAAACAGTTACTGTTCACACGTTTATGAACAGCTGTATAATTTAAAAATTAGTATTAAGTTGAAATGACAGAGGAAAATAAATGAATCAAAAAACATTATTTAAACTGGAATATGACAAGATCATTGCTCTTCTTGAGAAGGAAGCGACATCTTTCCGCGGAGGACAGCTCTGCCGTCGTTTGAAGCCGATGACCGACCTGCATAAGATCAACACTTATCAGGAACAGACTGCTGCCGCTTATACACGAATCGTGCAAAAGGGACGTATCTCGTTTGGTGACGCCGCGCCAGTTGAAGAGTCCATGAAACGTCTGGAGATTGGTGGCTCACTTAGCAGCACAGAACTTCTCCGCATTTCCCGCCTGCTTGTAAATGCAGCCCGGGTAAAGGCCTACGGAAGACATGATACACAAGAGGAATCTTTCGACTGTCTGGATGAATATTTCAACCAGCTTGAGCCACTGACACCACTTTCAAATGAAATCGACCGCTGTATTATCGGCGAAGATGAATACAGTGATGATGCCAGTTCCACACTGAAGCAGATTCGTCGAAGTATTAATAACATCAATGACAAAGTACACGCCACTTTAACTACACTGGTCAACGGTTCCCTTCGCACTTATCTGCAGGATGCGATCATTACTATGCGTGGAGACCGCTATTGTGTACCTGTCAAAGCGGAATATCGCGGACAGGTACAGGGACTTATTCACGATCAGTCTTCAACAGGTTCTACTCTTTTCATCGAACCTATGGCAATCGTAAAACTGAATAATGACTTAAAAGAACTTTATGCAAAGGAACAGGAAGAGATTCAGGTGATCCTTGCAAATCTAAGCGAAGAAGCCGCACAATATATCGAGGAGATCCGTGTGGACTACCGTTCTCTGACGGATCTTGACTTCATTTTTGCACGAGGTGCTCTGGCAATGTCCATGCGTGCCAGCCGCCCGGTTCTGAACGAGGAAGGACGCATCCGTATCCGTGAGGGACGTCACCCACTCCTCGATCAGAAAAAAGTTGTTCCGATCACCGTGACACTTGGGGAAGACTTCTCACTGCTGATCATCACCGGACCAAATACCGGCGGTAAAACTGTTTCTTTGAAAACGGTCGGCCTGTTCTGTCTGATGGGACAGTCCGGACTTCACATTCCTGCCGGAGACCGCAGTGAACTGGCTGTATTCCATCAGATTTATGCAGATATCGGAGATGAACAGAGTATTGAGCAGAGCCTTAGTACATTCTCTTCTCATATGACCAATATTGTCTCTTTCCTTAAGAAAGTAGATGAACGTTCACTGGTTCTCTTTGATGAACTTGGAGCCGGTACAGATCCGACAGAAGGTGCCGCACTTGCTATTTCTATTCTGTCTCATCTTCACCAGAGAGGCATCCGCACAATGGCTACCACACACTACAGTGAGTTAAAAGTCTATGCACTTTCCACACCGGGTGTAGAGAATGCCTGTTGTGAATTTGATGTAGAAAGTCTTCGTCCGACTTACCGTCTGCTGATCGGTATTCCTGGTAAAAGTAATGCATTTGCAATCTCCGGGAAGTTAGGCCTGCCGGATTATATCATTGATGATGCAAAGAAACGGCTCAGTGAACAGGACGTTTCCTTTGAAGATCTTCTTACTGATCTTGAGACAAGCAAGCGGACGATTGAGAAGGAACAGGAAGAGATTGCACGATTGAAGAAAGAAGCGGAAGACCTGAAAGCCCAGGCAAAACAGCGCCAGGAGAAATTAGACGATCAACGCGACCGCATTTTACGCGAGGCGAATGAAAAGGCAAACGCAATTCTTCGTGAAGCAAAAGAAGTTGCAGATAAGACGATCAAGGATTTCCGCAAATTTGGAAAAGAAAATATTTCTGCCGCTGAAATGGAAAAGGAACGCGAGAAACTCCGTAAGAAGATCAAAGATACCGCATCTGCGTCTGCAATGAAAGCACAGAAACCAAAGAAAGAACATAAAGCATCTGACTTCAAGCTCGGAGAATCCGTCAAAGTTCTCAGTATGAACCTGACTGGAACCGTAAGCTCTCTTCCTGATGCAAAAGGGAATCTTACCGTGCGTATGGGAATCCTCAGCTCCCAGGTCAACATTTCTGACCTGGAGATTATCGAGGAAGTCTCTCCATATGCACCGAAAAAGATGAATCGTACTTCAAAAGGCAAAATTAAGATGGGAAAATCTCTTTCTGTCCGTCCTGAGATCAATCTGCTCGGACGTACTGTCGATGAAGCCGTTGCTGAGCTGGATAAATACCTGGATGACGCAATCCTCGCTCACCTGAATACTGTACGCGTAGTTCACGGAAAGGGAACCGGAGCACTCCGAAAGGGAATCCATGAATATCTGCGTCGTCAGAAACATGTAAAATCCTATCATCTTGCCGAATTCGGTGAAGGTGACGCTGGTGTAACAATTGTAGAACTTGGCTAATTGTTTTAAACAGTTACCAATTGTCTTATCATGGTTAATGGGGGAAAAAAGAATGATTGGAAAACAGAAAATCCTGATCGTAGATGATGATGAGAATATCGCTGAACTGATTTCTCTTTATCTCACAAAAGAATGTTTTGATACAAAATTAGTATATGATGGAGAAGACGCGCTTGCAGCTTTCGACACTTATCAGCCGAATCTGATCCTTCTTGATCTGATGCTTCCGGGAATTGACGGGTATCAGGTCTGTCGTGAGATTCGTTCCAAAGCTGCCACACCGATCATCATGCTTTCTGCAAAAAGTGAAGTATTTGACAAAGTTCTCGGACTGGAACTCGGAGCGGATGATTATATCATGAAGCCATTTGATCCTAAAGAAATGGTTGCCCGTGTAAGAGCTGTCCTGAGAAGATATCAGGTTGGACAACAAAGTGATTCTTCTGTTGAGAAAGCAAAATGTGCAGAGTTTGACGGATTAACGATCAATCTCACAAACTACTCTGTCGTATGTGACGGACATCCTGTTGATATGCCGCCAAAAGAATTAGAACTCCTTTACTGTCTTGCTGCATCACCGAATCAGGTCTTCACAAGAGAACAGCTCTTAGACCGTATCTGGGGCTATGAATATATCGGAGACACTCGTACTGTTGATGTTCATATTAAACGTCTGCGTGAAAAGATCAAAGATCATCCTCACTGGAATATCAGTACTGTATGGGGAATTGGTTACAAATTTGAGACAAAATAAACTTTAAATTATCGGTCCCGGATACTGTAAACAGCGTCTGGTGACCGATAAGTACTCAGGGAGAAATTATGAAAGCAGTTCTGCATTTAAAATTTATTGTACTTTACATTATCTTCGGGTTTCTGTGTATTTTCACAACAGCAACATTAACCACAGAACTGATCACCGAACGTCTGGAAAAAGATACTTCACAGACATTATACAGAGAAGCGACCATGATTGCGGATAATTATCTGCCTTCCTATTTTTCAAACGAATCTTCCAGCTGGGCTGTTCATTCTCAGTTATCTGCCATGAAGACATATCTTAATTCTTCTTTGTGGTTTGTGGAAAAAGATGGTACAATGATCACTTCTGCCAACCTGAAGGATACTACTGCGCCACAATCAATTACTGATTTTGATCCTGCTGAGATTGGAAGCAACCAATACATGATTGGAACCTATCATAATTATTTTCGGGAAGATATGATTACGGTAATGGCTCCTGTCACACAGGGATTTTATACAAAGGGATATCTGATTATTCACAGCCCGGTCTCTCTGATTAATGAAAGATGCCGCACGCTGATGGTTCCGGTCTATATTTCTCTTGGGGTTATTTTCCTGTTGTCCTTCATCTTCCTGCTCGGATTCCATTTCTTCGTCCATCGGCCATTGTTGCTGATTACAGAAGCTGCGAAGCAGTATGCCATGGGCAATCTGGATTACGAAATTCCGGTAAACAGGCATGATGAGATCGGGTATTTATCTGCATCACTGAATTATATGGCTGCACAGCTGAAGGATTCTGATGATTATCAGAAAAAGATCGTAGCAAATGTATCCCACGATTTCCGTTCTCCGCTGACTTCCATCAGAGGTTATGTAGAAGCAATGGCAGACGGAACCATCCCACCGGAGCTTCATGAGAAATACTTGAATATCATTCTCTTCGAAACAGAACGACTGACTGATCTGACAACGGATCTTCTTACCTTGAACGAATTTGATACAAAAGAGCTCCTGCTCAATAAAACTTCCTTCGATATTCAGGAGATGATCAAACATACTGCCCAGTCTTTCGAGGGGGTCTGTACTCAGAAACATATATCCATCAAGCTCTTTCTATTGTCTGAACAGATCAACGTAATGGCAGACCGACGCAAAATCCAACAGGTTCTTTATAACCTTCTGGACAATGCGATCAAATTCAGTGAGAATGACTCTTCTATTACAGTAGAAGTAACAACAAAAAATGATAAAGTCTTTGTTTCCGTAAAGGATCATGGAATCGGAATCTCAAGAAAGGAAATCAATAAGATCTGGGAGCGTTTCTACAAATCAGATCTTTCCCGTGGAAAAGATAAGAAAGGAACCGGACTTGGACTTTCGATCGTAAAAGAAATCATACAGGCCCACGACGAACATATCAATGTGATCAGTACAGAAGGGGTTGGCACCGAATTTATTTTTTCTTTAAGCAAAGCTTAAAAGACAACGTGAATAAAACAAAGAATGTGCCTTGGCACATTCTTGCGCCTGCGGCGGTCGCTTGCGACACCTACCTTGTACGCCGCAGTGCGCATCCTGAGCGGAGCGTTTATTTTATATTAGGAAAGGACTTTCCTAATATAAAATAAAAAACATCAGGATTTATTACTTCTATACTTCTGAATTTCAGAATGAAGTATTTAAACCCTGATGTTTTTATTTTACCTGACAAGCTCTCCTATTTTATGAAATCGTTCGACTTATTTTCAGCTTATTCGTAGAGAAACGGTGTTATCGTGTCGTCATTCATATTGTCTGCTGTCACCCACACATATCCTGTGTTGACCTCAGCTTCATTTCCAATCTCAAGAACTGTACGTGCCGCTGCAACTACTGTCGCATATCCCATTCCAAAAGGATTCTGCACAATAAGTCCATCCACCTTTCCATCTTTCAATGCATTGACCTGATCTTTTCCCGCATCAAATCCTACTAATGCAATATGTTTTTCTGCATCGATCTGATCCAGCGTCTTAATTGCAAGCTGGGTTACTGTCTCGTTCGTGGCAATACATCCCTTTAAATCAGGATGTTTCTCCATATAGTATTGAATTGCATCCTCATCACTCATCTTTGCTGCACCATCGTTGACCTGCTGCATCTTCTCGGACAATTCATTATCCGCTTCCTGTGCTGTCTCATTCGCACTTTCGTCTGCTGATGAAGAAGCCGCATTCGCTGCTGCATCTGCAATCGTCTCCGAAGCATCACCTGTTCCTGTTGTCTCTTCCTTCTTTTCTCCTGCTTCTGCAGCTGCCAGTTCTTCTGGTGTCACCCCGACCTGTTCCGCCACAATCTGTTTCTTCAACATTTCCAGCTGATCCAGATAAATTGTCTCTGCAACTGTCACATTCGGATGATTTACTGCAAGTTCATTTTTGATGCCTGCCTCACGCTCTTTCGCGGTATCTGATACTGTATCATGCACAAGTAACAGAATCTCCCCACTGTCACCGATCTTCTCACAGAAATTCTTTGTTCCTGTTGTTGCCGCTTCGGTATTATTCGTTTTGCAAGTACTTTGGATATTCTGATAGCTGTTTCCCGAATCAAATGCTACGATCGGAATTCCATTCTCAATTGCAAGATCAAACTGGACGGAGCATGCGCTTGCATCTACACTGGAGATTGCGATCACATCCGGATAACGTGCAAGCTCTTCATCCAGAATATTTACCTGCTGATCAATATTGTCATTCTCGTCCGGTGCACTGTATAATACTTTCACCTTATCATTTCCAGAATAACCAAGTGCTGTATTCAAGTCCGTTGCTGCCTGCTCTACCCCTGCCTTTACCTGATTCCAATATGGTGTTGAAGATGCCCTTCCGATTACAGAAATATAAGTTCCAGGTTCCAGATCCAGATTGTCTACTGATGTATATGCAGAAGATTTAATCGCATCCAGATTCGCCTGGTATGCCGGTGCTTCTGTCTTATCCCCTGTAAAAACCGGATCATCTGCCTTCTTTCCGCAGCCGGCTGCGAGCACCGTCATACAAAGTGCTGCCGCAATCACTGCTCTTACATTTCGTTTCCGCATAACTTTCTCCTTCTTTTCATTTACACAATTTTATCTCTATGTTTTCTACTTTTTAACTCTCAATCC
>OQVT01001687.1_pt1 | contig 14099 bp, 16 predicted proteins | sample 1691561 | NCBI WGS metagenome assembly OQVT01 (sample SAMN03418260, study PRJEB22391) | human gut metagenome | biome: human-gut; feature: organic feature; material: feces | host: Homo sapiens | place: Tanzania | collected 2013-01 | reverse complement strand
AATAAGTCCACTTAGTAATTCTGAATCCATGCTTGCAGGTATAATAAGCGGCACCACACGATTAATCATAACCCCAAGATATCCGATTGCTGCTCCGGCAGAATTATTATTCAGAATAAATATCAACGCACGTTCCGAGACAAATTCTTTAAGTAAGGAGCTAAACGTAACAATGTCTCCATAGGATACATGTGTTCCTTCACTATCAATTAATGCTATTTTTTCTTTATCTTTTTTGTCAAGTTCAAGAAACATCTGCTTTTTCTCCATATCTACATTTTAAAAATTTTTATAAGACAATGCCTCCCCCGACAGCAAGAATTTGACCTGTTGTGTACTTTGAATGATCCGCTGCAAAGTACATACATGCATCTGCCACTTCCTCAGGAGTTCCCAAACGTCCCATTCCTATGAACGGTATATTATTCTTATATTTCTGTTCTATTGTGTCCTTCAGCCTTGCCGTTCCAATCATTCCAGGTGCAACTGCATTTACGCGAATATTATGTTCTACCAACTCCTTTGACATAGACTTCGTCATGGCAATAACAGCACCCTTACTCGCAGAATATGCCACCTGACCTTTGCAGCCTTCACTTCCAACCATCGACGCAATATTAATGATACTTCCACTATTTTGCCTAATCATAAATCGAGATACGATATACTGTGTTAAATCTAAAAGTCCAAACACATTAACCTCAAACATATTTCTCATTTTTTCTCGAGATATCATTCCCAAGCGCTCGTTTGTAACCATTCCGGCATTATTAACTAACACATCAACCCTCGGTTCCTTTTTCAAACATTGGATTGCTTTTTTGACTTCATTTTCCTTTGTTAAATCAAAATATATTGGAATGATTTTTCCACCTGCTTTGTGATTAATGCCGTCCATCCATTCTAAATCATTCGTTTCTTCCCGAATATTGGCATACACAACTGCACCTTCCATTACAAAACGCTCCGCAATCGCTCTTCCAATACCACGCCGGGCTCCTGTTACCAAGCATATTTTTCCTTCTAATACTCCCTCTAAACGACTACCTTCCATACTCTCTCCTAAAATTGAATATTATATTTTTGAAGTAATTGAACTCCCTGATTGTATGACGTAAATTCTAAGATATCATCCATATCAAACATGATATCAAATGCATCTTCCAATGCAGTTATTAATTCCATATGCCCCACAGAATCCCAATCACTTATTTCTTGTTGATTAACTTTGTCTGGTTCAAAATTTTCCTTTAAAGAAAGCACCTCTTTAAACACTGCATTGTATTTTTCTAAATTATTCATTTATTCTGGTCTCCTTTTCCATATTTTATATTAATACCCATTCATCTGAATATTTGTCCGTAATTTCATATCCTATTTCCCTATGATATTTCAATGATTTTTCATTATTGCATGCCACCCATCCGAAATAATTAGGGATATCATGTTCAATTGCATACATAAAGGAATGATATGCCATTGCATATCCAATTCCATAACGTATTTTATATTGCTCCTTTACTGCGAGCCAATTTCCCTGAACCGCATAGTTTTCTACTGAAAACTGTTGTGCCGCACATATCTCTCCATTCATATTGAAGGCACATCTATAATATCCACGTTCAACATTTTCTTTTATTTCATCCTCTGTTTCATAAAGAAAATGATAATCCTTCAGTGCCTCTTCTTCCTTTTTCAAAGACATAATTTCTGGAATATTATGAGCACATGCATAATCCAAATAAATTCCTGCTCTTTTCAAAAAAAGCTGTGCTTTTTCAAGCTTACGCGTAACCTCTTGTTTCATCTCCAAAGGCTTCGCACATATCTGCACAATTTTGTCATACAATTCAAATTGCTGTTCCCTCAGCATTTTCTCAAGTAATAGTATCAAATCCAATTTATCATCTTTTTTATAAATTGTCCTAATTAAAATTGGTTTGTCCATTTTTTTGATATGCAATTTTGTTTCCTGATTCATATAAACATATGCACGATAATATTTTTCTTCATCCGTATAAATCATAAAATAATTTTCGGCTGTATCAAAATAGATTCTATTAAGGGAAATATATCTTTTTATAGCCTCAAAACTTAAATAATTATTACTATAGCCATTTCTACATATTTTTCTGTATTTTGATAGCATTTCTTTATATTGTGCCAGAGTTTCCAATTTTTCCATTGATATATTCTTCCTTTAATTTCTTTCGATCAATCTTCCCATTGGCATTCAGTGGAAATCCCCGTAATTTTGTAATCACATTAGGCTGCATATATTCCGGAAGTTTTGTATTAAGCAGACTTGCCACTTCCTGCTCTGCTGCTTCTCCTTTATAGAGAAGCACAATCTTTTTATGTACATCATCATAAATACATGCACAAATGTCTATTTGCTCCATTCCACCCGCAGCGACTTCAATTTCTCCTAATTCAATTCGATTCCCCTGATGTTTTATTTGAAAATCCATTCTTCCATGATACATCAGCTCACCAAATTCATTTATACTAACTAAATCACCCGTCTTGTATATCATTTCGGGATAATATGGATTCAATGGGTTTTGAATAAAAGCTTCTTTTGTCTTTTCTGAATTATTATAATATCCCAAAGATAAAAAACTTCCCCGAATACAAAGTTCTCCCTTTTCCCCTTCTTTTACCTCTTTACCATCCTCATTTAAAATAAGGAAATCTACATTATCACAAGCGACTCCGATTGGCAGCGCTTCATCATCACGAAATTCTCTGTTTACCACGTAGAAAATTCCAATATCGGTGATTTCCGTGGGACCGAACAAATTAGCATACAATGCGTTTGGTAAATACTTTCTCCAGACATTCAGTTGTTTGGTAGGCATAGGTTCTCCTGCAAATAAAACTTTCTTTAAATACGGTAATTCCACCTTTTTTAATGCTCTTAGATTTGCCACAACACATAAAGCGGTCGGAACCCAATAAATTGTATTTATCCTGTATTCATTTAAATGTTCCAAAAGTCTTATTGGAAATGTAAATAACCCTTGTGATATAATGTTTAACTCTGCACCACTACGTATTGTGGCATAAATATCTAACACTGACATACTAAAATAAAACTGAGTTTGATTTCCAAAAACAGTGTTTTCATCAAAGTTAAATGTTTCTATCAACCATTCTGCATAATCAATTACGGAACGATGACAACAAATGACTCCCTTTGGAATTCCTGTTGACCCGGAAGTAAACAAAGCGTAAACCGGATCTGTGTCAATAGACTTCTTTCGTATTTGCATCAATAACTCCGAATCTACTACTGTTTTTAATAAGATGCCATAAGAAAATACATTTTCTTCCACAAATGCACGTATTCTACTATCATTCTCTGCATCAGTTACAACTGCACATGGCTGCAGGGTATCAAATATTTTTTTAATACGTTCATCCGGCATTTTTGTATCAATGGGAACATAAAATTTTCCGCCATATACCGTTCCCATAAATGCCACTAAAGCTTCTTTGCTTTTATTCATCACTATGGCAACTGCACGGCTATTTGATTTCACGCCTGCCAGGAAAGTCCCAATTGCCCGTGCCTGACTCACAACATCCTGATATGTAATGACCCCATTATCATCTGAAAATGCTCTTCTATTTGGGAATTTTCTACCGGACTCTTCCAGCATTTGCAGAATATTTTTAAACATTCTTTTCCCGCCTCTCTGTTTTTATTTTATCCATTCATCCGCATACTTATTTGTCAATTGATATCCCATACTAGTATGATACCGCAATGATGTTTCATTTGTTGTTAATGCCCACGCCTTTATACTTTTAACATGGTTCTCAAATAGCCACTTTGCCCTATAATATCCTAAAACAGGTGCCAGTCCTTTAAGCTTATATTTATCCTCTATTGCGATTCCAATTCCATATGCTGTACCATCTTTAATAGTTGCTGCACTTACCGCACAAAGTTCATCATCGGGTGATACCAAATAAATATAGGCGCCTTCTTGATAATTCTGAGCTTCCAGATAGTCAATATGGTACTCTTTAATAATCCCTGAATTGACTAAAAATTCCTGTAATTTCCCACACATTTCTACAGGTGCTACTTTACAACAATATCCTTTCCTTTCCATTGCCATCACAAACCGTTCCTGACATTTGCATTTTTCAAAAATGTCATGAACGTTTCCACGAAGCTGAACTGTAGTCCCCGTATGCTGAAACTCTAAAGCTATTAACTGTTTTTCCACCTGCTTTATCATCTCATCCTTTTGGTTCTTTCGATAAATGTTTCTTATTACCGCTCTTTTATTCAAATCAGGTATCTCAAATGAAGCTCCCGGTAATATATACAGACAAACCCTATAATACCTCTCTTCATCATATATAAGAACCAGTCCAGACTCTGACTCTTCGTAATACATTCTGGATAAGTCAATATACTGTTTGACTTCGTCCAGCATGTAATAATTATTTGAAAACATTACGCCATGGTTCACTCTGGTTGCATTCATCAACTCCTGATACTGCAAAAATGTTTCTATTCTTTTCATGGAATTTTTCTCCATCTAGTTACCGGTAATCTGTTCAATTAATTGGGTAATACAGCTAAGCGTCTGAAAATTTTCCGGAACAATCAATTCCGGATCTATTTCTATCTCGAATGTATCTTCCAATGCCATAACAATATTAACAATTTCGAATGAATCAATATAGCCTTCCTTTAACAAATCCGCATCAACATTATCCTTAATTCTGGGATTTGACTCACATAAAATTGCCAAAACTTCTTCTTGGATATTCATCTATTATTCCTCCATTCACCCTTATTCCTAAGAAAGCTCTCTTACCAAATTTGCAATGCTGTTTACCGTTCTGAAATTTTCTGCCGTTACCATTTCCACACCTATCACAACGCCAAATTTTTCTTCTAACTGCATTACCAATTTAATAATTTCAAATGAATCTATAATCTCTGCATCAAACAAATCCGTGTCTGCATCTCCATCAAAATCTTCATTTACATTCTTTAACATTTCAATTATTTCTTCACACATTACATAAGTCTCCTTTTCATTCTTTATTGTTCACAGTTCCATTTATAGGTTTCATAGGAATCTCTAACTAATCTTAATTCGTCATTCTCCAGTAAAAATATCTTTGGAAGCTTTCTGCTTAAAAATAAGTAAATACCCTCTGTGACAGAATAAGCTCCGATTTGTTCAAATAGCAACATGTCACCTTCCCTGACATCTTTTATAGGGACTTCACCCACAAGTACATCTGCGGTTGTACATAAAGAACCACAAATACATGCCGGATTTTTAAATGATTTTTTATCCCCTAATTTTACTTCCGTATAATCTTTGTCCATTTTTTTGAAGTAACGAACCGGTGGAATTCTTACCCCCATTACCTGTCCATAATAATTCACATGATGAATGCCACCATCCACAATTACATATTCTTTTTCATTCGTGTACTTCACATCTACTACTTTTGTAAGATAATTGCCACATTCGGCTGTTAAGTATCGTCCCAGTTCTATCGTAATTTCTATCTTTTCATCTATTAAAGCCAAGGATTTTGTGCAAGTCTCTAATATTTCATCCCCTTGCACACCTTTTCCAAAATAATCAACCGGAAGTCCCGGTCCGTACTCCAAGTTCTCTAATTCAACCTCATACGTTGTTTCTAACTCCTTATAAATCTTATTAAGGTTCTCCAATTCCTGCACAATCCGCTCTGCTTTTTTCTGAGTTCCGGAATAATAATGAATTCCACTTATTTTTAAATTAGGAAATTCATCACGTTTTTCTATCATCTCCTTTACCATTGCAAGATCAACTCCGAATTGATTTCCACTACTTAGTCGAATCAATACTTTTACATTTCGATTTTCCTCTGCTGCGCATTGTTGTATTATACTCAGATGTTTTTGCGATTCTGCAGTATAAACCTGCACTCCATAACGCATAGCTTCCTTTACATCCGGGTATTCTTTGTTGACGCCGGATAATACTATCTTTTCTGCCGGAACCTGCACCGATTTACAAATTGACATTTCTCCCGGAGAACATACTTCTACCTTGTCCACATATGGTATTGCTATTCGCACTAAAAACGGATTGGCTTTCATGGCGTAGCACAATTTTGCATTTGAATTTCTATCTAATTGCTCCCTGACTTCACTTATTCTTTTCTTAAATTTTCCCGTATCAAAAATATATGCAGGTGTGTTCATTATACTTAATTGTTCTAATAACTTCATTTGCATACACTTATACCCCCAGATAATCCTTCTTTAATTTTTTCCTGTCTATTTTCCCATTATCCGTCAATGGCATCTGATCAATCTGGATAAATTTACCCGGAATCATATATTTAAATATACACTGTTTTAACTCTTTTTTTATTACCGCTTTATCCACATTTCCCTGGTAAAAGGCTATTATCTCCTTTTCCTTTTCATCATACAGGCAACAAACTCTTTCAATTCCTGAGATTTTACCGATATGTGCATCTATTTCCAATAATTCTATTCTGTGACCCATATGCTTTATCTGAAAATCTCTTCTTCCTATGTAAATCAGATTTCCATCTTCCTGATATTTTCCCAAGTCACCCGTGCAGTATATCAATTCATGGTATTTATTATTTACTGGATTCTGTTTAAATACTTTATCCGTCTTTTCCTTGTCTCCATAATATCCCAGTGCCAACGTAGAACCGGCTACACAGATTTCGCCTTCCAAATCCGTAGTACAAATTTCTTTCTGTTCTTCATTTAGCAAAAATACTTTTTCGTTTGGAAATGCCTTCCCGATTGGAAGTATATCTTTGCCATTCCATTCCTTGGGAACTATATAGTAAGTACAATTGCATGTTACCTCTGTTGGTCCGTATAAATTTACAAACATAGCGTCCGGTAAGGCTTTTCTCCATTCATTCAAATGCATTGGCGGCATTACTTCCCCACTAAACAGCACCTTATTCACGGACGTCGGAATTTTGTACAAAAATCCTCTCAATGCTGTAATCTGGCATAACGCCGATACTGCCCATATTAATGTTGTTATTTTTTCCCTTTCAATAATATCCAGCAACTTCTGTGGAAAGGAAAAAGCTTCTCTTGGTATGATATATAAAGTCGCACCTGTCATCAGCATAGAATAAATATCTTTTACTGATACATCAAAATCAAATGGTGCCTGGTTTCCAATAATATCGTCACATGTCAAATGAAAAATTGTCACAAAATAGTGGATAAACTCTATCACCGAAGCATGACCAACTGCCACACCTTTAGGTGTTCCGGTCGACCCCGAGGTAAAATTCACATACAATGGCTCTGTATCTACCATCCTGCACCGTATGTCAGCTAATCTGCTTTGATGAATATCACTATTCAGAAGTTCCTCTGCAAGAAGGATTTCTCCCTTATACTCCATCCCCTGTATTTTATCAAAATGTGCCCTATCTGTAATTACAACCGGTGAATCCAACATATCCATAATAGTTTCCAAGCGCCTTACCGGTTGCAGAGGATTTAACAGGCTATATGCTCCCCCCGCATATACAATTCCCAAAAAAACTTCTAATGTCAGTATTCCCTTTTCCATATAAACAGGAATTACTTTGTTTTGGATTTCATATTTGCTCAGTCCACTTCCTATCCTCTGTGAGAAATGTTTCAAATCTATAAATGAACACTCCCCTTGTATATCCCTTACAGCTATCTTATCACGATATTGTTCTGCGGCTGCTTCCAGAAATTCTAAAACATTTTTTTCCATGGCACATACTCCATTTCTATATATCGACTTACTGTCGTATCCATTCATCCGTATATTTGTTTACCAATTCGTACCCCAAACCATGATGGTACCTCAATGATGCGCGGTTATTCGTTTCTATCCAGCCAATACTTTGTTCTATACCACACTCTATTAATCGTTTCAGACCATAATAGGATAGCATCGGTGCTAATCCCTGCAGCCGATACTTCTCTTCAATCATGATACCTTCCCCATATGCCGTTAACCCTGATAAGGTACTCATACTTACTGCACATAAATTTTTCTCTTTATCTAATATTCCACCAAATATTCTCTTTTTGCCATCTGCCTCTACATGATTAATTTGATAATCTGTTATGATATTTGTTGACAATAGCATTTTTTTTACCTGAGTCTGATAAGTACCGTCTAGAACAGCATACGAAAATCCTTCCCCTTCTAGTCTTTTAATAAAGTCTTCGGATTTTTTACAATTTTCATATACTTCTTCTGTATGTCCGCATATTTGAACAAGCGTGCCTTTCTTACTAAACCGCTGGCTTTTCAATCCATTCTCAACAGTTACCGGACATTCCTCTGATTTTTCCTTACGAAAAACATATTCAAAAACTACCTTTTTATCCAAATTGGGAACGCTAAACTCCATATATGGGTCAATATTTACACACAATTTGTAATATGTTTGTTCATCAATTATTAAAAGAAGTCCACTTTCCTGTATTTCAAAATATGCACGCTTTTGCCCAATACAGTTTTCCAAATCCCTGGGCATAAAGTAAATATTAGAAAATGTTTTTTTATGCTTCTTTCGTTCTTCCCGTACAATGGTTTTGTACTGTTCTATATCCGTTAGTTTTTCCATTTCCATCTCCAACACATATGATATAGCATTCTATTTTTCTACAATTCTTGCTATCATTTCAACTATTTTGTTTGCTGTCTGGAAGTTTTCGGGAGTCACTTCATCTACGTCAATCATAATATCAAATGCATCCTCAAATTCCACTACCAGTTTAACAATATCAAATGAGTCCAGGATATCTGTAGCCAATAAATCGCGGTTCATATCTTCCACTAATTCCTCATTAAATTCTCTCATTATTTCAATAATTTTCTCTCTCATTTTTTCTCTCCTTTGTTTCATTATACTTCATAATACTTTCTTTCAAAGCTTCATCGCATCCCATGTGCTCTACTAAATCAATTGCTGCCAGACAATATTCAGCCAGGAAGGTAAGATACTCTCTTTCTTTCAAATATCTCACTTTGTAATAGGTAGTCACCCGATACTTCTTGTTTTTCAGTTGTTCTCTTAATTGCAACGCAACCTGCACACTTGGATAAATGAGAAATTCACTTCCCGTTTCCTGTTCTATTATTTTTTGCCTATCCTCAATAGGAATTCTCAACTCGGGCAGCTGGAGTTGTTTTAGTATCTCCTCTGCGACATAAGAGACTACAGGTTCATTCCACTCATTCAAATTTCTGCAAAGACATCTATGACTATTTTTTTTAATAAAATCACCCAATTTAATGCTATCCGATTTTTCTAATTCTATAAAACGCTGAATTTCGTTGTCAAAATTCTCCAAAACAAAATCCCTGGAAAAATAGTCTTCCCTTAAGAGATTATCTACCATATCCACTATCTTCTGTTTTCGAAAACACTTTGCTTCCAATTCCTGTTCTTTTCTTCCAAAGGCAAGCGTTTCGTAATTTAGTTGAACTCTTTCTTTTTCTCTAAGCAGGAGCTCGCTATAAATGTCTCTATCCCTTTCATACTGTGGAAAATATCCAGCAAATCCATAATCCGCTATTGATATAATCTTACAATTAGAGTTTAAGGTCCTTTTTCCTCTTACTTTTAAATTAAATTTTTCCTTTTCACATGATGAACGTATATATACATCACATTTTCTGCACAAATGGATGTATTCCTGAAGTCGGTTCATATATGGTTCTGAAATGGAATCTTCTGGGAAATACACAATATGATACTTTTTCAAAAGCTCCACATTCTTTTCAAGCAGCAGCAATGTCTGACGTATCAGCTGAGTTCCCATACAAACCATTAATCTCTTCCCATATAACAGTCCCTCTACCAGTTCTCTGCTTATATAATGAATATATTCCTTTCTTCCCAAGTGTCGCAGACGTTTTGCATCCCCATCAAAACCTACACTATCACATATTACAATCAATTCATCTGAAAAGAGCACATCATTCATAAAAACTGTCTCAATTCCATAGTCCTTATATTGTTGCAGGACGACTTCACTTTTATGATCTGTAACTACTTTTTTTATGCGTAGCTTGCTGTTATATAATTTTATAAACTCTTCCGTTTCTGATGCATCACCATATATAAATATGTCTCTTAAATGTATGTCTCCCTGCACTTCATCTAAATTCATCTTCTTACCCTACCACATCATTTTGATTTTCATTGCTTTTCTTGTATATTCAATATAATGCTCCATATACTCTCTAAATGTCATATATTGTATGCCACTGCCCGTTATTACACCATACTGGTATGACTCATTCGCGAATTCAAGATTCAGGCTTTTTGCTACACTTGGGTATATTGGTACATCTCCCCCTTCATGAATATGCATTGGTGATTGTTGTTCTAATGTCAACACTTCCTCTTCGGATACCTCTAGTTTAGCTAGCAATCTTCTGACATATTCCCATATGATAAACTTTGTAGCATGCACAGAATTTTGAAAAAGCATTTTCTTTGCATAATTTTCTTTTATATAATCGCCTATCGTAACATCAATTTGTCTCTCTGCAATATCCACAGAACGCAACGCTAAACGCACATTTCTAATTGCTTCCTTCTCACTATAAAAATTATCATCAGATAACACTTCTATAATCTTTCCAGTAGTGTCACCATTAAGAACCATTTTGTTAATGTTTAGATCCGCCCGTCGATATAACGTATGATAAAAGTCTAAATCTCTGGGGGTGTTATATGGATGCAAATACCATTCATTATAAATGGTGCTATCCATTTCAACCTCTGGCCAATATAATGATACTACAACATTAGATATTGAAATAACCTTACATTCATCGTTTAAATCATCTTCCCCTAACGAATATATACTATCTCGATCCAGAACTTTGGGTGTGTAAACATATAAATCACAGATATCTTTCATATGATACAGTAAGCGATTAATGACTACCGACTGCCCTTTGTTCGTTTGTGTAAAAACAGAACTATATTCTTCTGTGAATGCAGGAACCTGAACAATGCATTTATAGATATCCCGCAAAACACACTGCCCATAAAACAATGCTATTTTTTTACCTGAAAACACAGCCGTCGCAATGTTGGATTCCACAAAATTCTCATACATCATCCATCCATCCGCATATAACTGCAGCTCTATCGTCCGAAATGCAAACGGACCGCATACTACCATATAATCTCCTTCTTCAATATCCTCCTTTCTATATTTACAAACATCCAACTCTCCAAGAAAAGCTTGTTTTCCCCATTCGGATTCAATATTACTTACGCAATGAGTAATATTCATTTTGTCCTTGTGTTCCAGATAAAACTCTTCCGCAACTGTACCTGCTCCAAAAAGTACTATCCTTTTTGTGGATAATTGATTTCTTACGATATCCTTTATCTGCTCTTTTGTCATAAAGCATTACGCTCCTATTCGTTTACCCTTTATATAGAGTCTACTTTAGTCATTTTCCCATACTCACCACATTTTTTATGTAATAGCTCATGATACTTTATCATTTTAGGTGAGGTAGCAAATGTATAAGCCTTTTTACCTTCTAATGCTAATTGTTCAAGCATATAATTACTCAACATCATATATGCATTCGTATTTCGGAATGTTTCATGAACAATTGTCCCACCCACCACAGCAATTCCATCTGCCTCTGCATATGTGGCGGTATGGGCAATAATAATTCCATTCTCTCTTATAATATAACTGCGACCGGTATGCGTACGGATTCTCTCTTCCAATTGTTCGGCAAGTACCTGTGTTGTATAATGTCCGCCAATTTCCTTATCCTGACAAATAAGCTCTGCAATTTCTTTTGTATCATCAGGTATTGCTTCTTCTATGATTTTGTCAGGAATGACTTTCCGATGCCTGTCCATCAAAAATATCTCCCCATAGGTTGAATGGTATTCCGGGCACCGTATTGCAAGTTGTTCTATGATATTTCGCTCTCCAGAAATCATTGCAACCGGATATTGATTAAGAACTGAAACAATTGAATCCATATTACAAGTTTCGGGTAAACAATATAGCTGCATACTGTCATAGTACTTCATCAGAACCAGCGAAATATCAGAATTCGTCTCTTCGATCCATACTTTTATATTATCCGTGGAAATTCCATAGTTTGCAATGTCAATATACAAATAGATACAATTATGTATGTCCTTTTGAAGAAACTTGAGGATTCTCTCCTGTTCTCTGTCTTCTGCTAATCTCATTCCATCCCCCTTATTGTTTCCATTGCCTGAAGTAATTCCTCATAATCATCCCAGCACAAATTTCCTAAATGGCCTACTCTGAGCAGAATATCCTCATATGCTCCCCCGCTTGGCGTTACTACAAAACCATACTCCTCTTTCAGATGCTGATACATTTCTTTGGCATCAGAAGCAAACAAAACCGGTGTCAAAGCATTTGATAATGTATAGGAAGGTATCGAAAATCCTCTCTTTTTCAGTTCTTCCCGAAATCGAAGTGCTGTCTCCCGCATTTCATTCTGCAAATTAACCATTCCATACTTCTGTATGCTTTCCAATCTTTGATGAAGTTCCAGTAACGTTCCAATGGCCGGTGTAAACGGTGTTTGTCCCCGCTCCAAATTACAAATGTGGCTCTTAAAGTCCAAATACATTGTTTTTGTTGGAATCGTTTGTACCCGGTCCCGATAGATTCTCTCACTAATTTCAACAATAGCTATTCCCGGTGACAACGCCAATGCTTTATGCGAGCTGGTAATCAGCAAATCAATTGCCTGATGTTCAAAATGCAGCTGCTCCGCACCATATGCACTTATTGCATCCACGACAAGATACAAATCATTCCTCTGACAATAATCTTTCAACAAATTAATATCATACAACTGCCCTGTTGACGTTTCATGAAGATTTACTAAAAGGGCCTGATAGCACCTTCCATCGAACTTCTCCAGCATTTCTGCCGTAAGTTCCTCTCCGAACGGGATCTGCACTTCATCATACGGAATTTTATGGATATCACAGATTTGTGAGAAACGTTTTCCAAAACTTCCGCCATTGATAACCAGTAAGCGGTCCTCTCGTGTAAAACAATTTATTACTGTTGCCTCCATTGCACCTGTTCCGGATGCAGTAAGAAATACTGTTTTTGCAGATAGCGGTGCATGAACACTATCTTTAAACATTTTTTCATTTTCCAACATTATTTTTGAAAATTCTCCGGTTCGAAAATATGGCAACTGTCTGGAAGCCACTTCTAATGTCTCCGGAAACATTTCCACCGGACCTACTGTAAATAATTTCATATATTCTCTGCCTTCTGTGCTTCAATATGATTTAAAATTCTTTCATAGTCATCAAAGTAATCAATTTCAGACCAGAACAATCCATTTACGTCCTTTGTATGTATCTGATGCTCATCCTTATCCGTAAAAGAATATAATACATCCTCCCACCATTTATCATGCATGGAAGCTGTAATTAATTCTTCTAGTCTGTTTTTGAAATGCGGAATAAATTCCTCGGAAACCTTCGAAATTCCAACATATTCGCAGCTACGGTATTGAAGCGGTAAATCTTTTCCATACTTTCTAATACAACCATTGTCTGTTGTAGAAAAGAAATAATCTCCGGTCAGTCGCCTTGTTTTGTCAACCAGCATAACTACCTGCCTTTTATCTTCCAGTAACATTTCTAATATCTCATCTGATAAAAATACATCTGCATTTAAAATCAGGCATTCCCGATCCAGTTCCTGCCTTGCAAACCATAGACTTGCGATACTATTTGTAACATTATAAAAGGGATTAAAGTAGTACGTCACGTCAAAGCCTTTCAATGCTTTCCGCACTGCTTCCTGCTGATATCCCACACACACAATGGTTTCAATTCCATATCTTTGCAACATTTCAACTGTGATTGCAATTAAAGGTACCCCATTAATTGGCAATGTTGATTTTGGTATTTCCTTTACCATTCTTGAAATTCGCGTACCTCTTCCAGCTGCGAGTAAGATTGCCTTCATACACATCCCCCATTTTAACATAAAAAAACTTCTATACTTCATG
>OQVT01001684.1_pt1 | contig 14104 bp, 14 predicted proteins | sample 1691561 | NCBI WGS metagenome assembly OQVT01 (sample SAMN03418260, study PRJEB22391) | human gut metagenome | biome: human-gut; feature: organic feature; material: feces | host: Homo sapiens | place: Tanzania | collected 2013-01 | reverse complement strand
CAAGATTCATGCGTTTCGTAGAGATTTCGCCGGCGTTTTCCACAACCAGTCCAAGTGTAGAAAGACTCATCGATTTTCTGATTTCATTCATAACAATAATGACAACGGGTGCTTCTTTCATAATGCGAATGGTATTAAAAAGCGTCAGGAAGTCCGAATGCTGACTTTGGCAGCAGTCTGTTATCCCACTGTTCCTCATTAAGTCCTTCTTCCATTGTCTCAAGCAACCTGTCTTTTTCCTTGCCAGTATATACAATGTATTTCAATGGCTGACGGTTCTTCGCCGATGGTGCAAGTGCCGCCGCTTCCACTAACATTCCGTTTCATAATCATAATCCTTACTCTTTCTATTTTATACTTCTGAAAATTAATGTCAATTAATATTTAGCGGGGTATGTTAGTTAGTGTAGTTTTTTATTTTTGGGCAGGTGAGGTTTTCCGCCGTTTGGGTTGAGATTTGTGATCGGTGGCTACAGGAATCTCTACCTTTTTCCCGGGTTTTCCGCATTTTGGGTAGAGATTTCCAACCGGTGGCTCTGGGAATCTCTACCTTTTTCGCCTGTTTTCCGCCTTTTAGGTAGAGATTTTCGGACGGGTGAACTGGGAATCTCTACCTTTTCGGCCGTTTTCCGCATTTTGGGTAGAGATTTCCGGACGGCGGCTGTGGGAATCTCTACCCTTTTTCCGGGATTTCCGCCTTTTGGGTAGAGATTTCCGAACGGCGGTTGCGAGATTCTCTACCTATTTCCGAGATTTCCGCCTTTTGGGTAGAGATTTCCGGATGGCGGCTACAGGAATCTCTACCTTTTTCGCCTGTTTTCCGCTATTTGGGTAGAGATTTCCGGATGGCGGAGGTGTGGTGGCTTCATTTTGCAGCCACGTCATCACCTGCACATCCATTTGCACAAAAAATAGTCTGAGACACAATGTACCACCTACTGATACACCATGCCTCAGACCACAAGGTCTTATATCCAGTGACCCACAGTGACCCACTTTTAAATTGCGGAAAGTCCCTGTTTTAGGGCATAAAAATAAGCGCGAGACGGGGTGAGACGGTATAAGAAAAAGGTCCGGTGGACCTTTCTCCCGTCGAACCGACCGAAGGCGACTTTAGGAGCCTGAGATCCGAACCTCTTATTTCATAAGAGGTTTGAGAGGTGCTTGCACCTCTCTTTGCAAAAACATAGGTCCTACTCACAAAATGACATACGGTACAAATTGCAAACAGGACCTATATTTTTGCAAAAAAAAGAAGCGCGAGACGGGGATCGAACCCGCGACCTTCTCCTTGGCAAGGAGACGCTCCACCACTGAGCCACTCGCGCATTATTACTTGCGTCACTCACAACGCAAGTAAGACTATACCACATTGTTATTTGCTTGTCAACATTTTTTCTTCAATTGATTTAATAAGTTTGTAAATCATCCTGTGTCCGGGAACATCGATGCCATTTCGTCTCGCAAGACTTATAATACATCCGTTTAATGTATCTATTTCCGTTTTCTGTCCTTTTTCAATATCCTGTAGTGTGGATGACCTGTGCTTATAAGTATCCGGAACAAGTTTTTCATAAAAAACCTTCCTGTATTCCTCAGGTGTGCTCCAGAATGTCTCAAGATGCTCTGCTAAAAGTACGGAATATGTCTCGTCAATAAGCTGATTCATAATGTCACAGGCACTCTCTGACTCCGAAAGTTCACCATAAGATGAATTAAGAATTGCTCCAAGTGGATTGAGTGTTGTATTAAAAAGCATTTTAGCCCACAAAGCCTTGCCTATGTCAGCCGATACTTCGGACGGAATACCGGAATTATTGATTGCGGCAGCTAAAGGCTTCATGCAGGAATTATCCGCGCCGTAAAGAGAACCCAGCAGAATAGGTGCAGTATGTACGGTAACTTTGCTGTTTTCCGGAGTAACACGCTCAAATCCGGTTATTATTCTCGCATTGTATACCTCATTCTTATCAAAATATTTTAAAAATACTTCATCATTGCCCCAGCCGTTCTGAAAGATAACAATTTTTCCATCCGGTGCAATTATATTTCTGTTGTTATCAAGGGATTTTGCAATCTCTTCGTCAGCCATGGTTTTTGCACTGATAATTATATAATCATATGCCTGACATGCCTCACCATAATTTCTTATTACCTTTACCTTGCCTGCGGGTACTGATATCTCCTTAAATATACCGCATCTTTTTACACCATTCTCCTCGATACAGTCCGCAGTGTGGCTTTTTGAATATACCGTAACATCCATCCCTTCTTCCGAAAGAGAGGCTGCCATTGCAACGCCTACCGCTCCTGCGCCGATAATCAAAACCTTGTAACTCATATTAAACACTTTCTTTCTATGTATATTGTTCCGTAAATAAATCAACTATCATATTGTAAAGTTTATTCACAATCGGTGTTTTTCTTGTACTTTCAAATGCACTTATACCGATTACGCGATATGCCTCAGGGTAAATCGGATAAACATCAACATTAGCATTATACGACTCAACAGTCATTTTGGGAAGTATACATACACCTATTCCCGACTGTACCATCGTTAAAATTGACATATCATCAACAACATGGCACGTTGACTGTGCTACAAAGCCACTGTTTTCAAAAAGCATCTGGCTGTCCGCATCGCAATTTTCCGCAGGCTGCACAAAGTCACATTCTTTAAGCTCGTCTATCGTAATAAAGCCATCATTACGGGTTTTAAACGTCTTTGGCACCGCACACATAAGTCGGTCATTATATAAAGGTGTTATGGGAATTTTGCCGGCAAATTCATAGATATCTTCAAAAAGGTATTTATGAATTATCTGCAACGTAGAAAATTTCCCTGCTGGAAGATCATTCAATATTCCACGTTCAAACAGTTCAACCGCTTTCTTTTTGCTGATTCGTTCTTCTTCACGGGCAAGCTCTGCCGATGTTGTAATTCCCAATTTATTCTCAAGTACCATGTCTTTCTACCCCATTTTATAAGCCACATTCCTTACTTATGTGTTATATAAATTATACCATATTACTATATTTCTTGCGATAGCTCCCTTTATGACTTCTCATCCTCCGGCAGTTTTCCAAAGAACTTTATCGTAAAAGGAATACAGATAAAGAAAGACAAAATATCTGCCACTGCCTGTGCAATCTGGACTCCCATAATTCCCATCAAAACCTGGAGAATCAAAATCACCGGGATAAAGCAGAGTCCATTTCGAAGTGTCGATAAAAATGTTGCATTCCATTTATATCCGATGCTTTGGAACATCATATTGTTACAAACACTAAACGGTACAAAGAACAAAGCAATACATTGCGATTTCATTGCCAGAATACCGATATCAATAACCTCCTGGTCATCGCGGAACCATGAAATTACATTGGGTGCCCCGAAGAAGCCAACCAGTGCAAATGTTCCTAACATAACCGTTCCGAATATCCAGGTAAAGAAAAATCCCTTTCTTACACGGGAATACTTTCCGGCTCCAAAATTGAAGCCCGCCACCGGCTGAAATCCCTGTCCGATGCCAAGTCCCACACTGAAAATAAACATACTCACACGATTTACAATGCTCATTGCTGCAATTGCTGCATCGCCATAAACACCCGCGGTATGATTTAGCACCATTGTAGAAACACTTCCCAATCCCTGACGTGCAAGGCTAGGCAATCCCGTTGTAACAATTTCCCCGAGTGTCCGCGCATTGAACTGGATATATTTAAGCTGGAAGGTAGTCTGTGTCTTTTTTCGTAAAAACATACTAAGCAAAATAGAAAATGAGATATACTGACTGATTGCCGTTGCGATTCCTGCCCCTGCAATTCCCATTCCACGTCCTCGAATCAGGTACGCATCCAGAAAAATATTGATAAATCCACCACTTGTCAGACCAATCATGGCAAAAAATGCACGTCCTTCATAACGCAGAATATTATTCATGACGCAGCTTGTCACCATGGCAGGTGCTGCCAGCAGAATATAAAACGCATAATCTCTTGCAAAAGGAAGAATTGTATCTGTACTTCCCAGCAACCGCATCAGCGGAGTTATAAAAATCAATCCCAGAATCAATACCAATACTCCGGAAAGCAATGCAGAATAAAAGCTTGTCGCAGAATATTTTTTTGCCTCTTCCAAATCCCTTGCGCCAAGCCTGCGGCTGATAATACTTCCCGCACCATGTCCAAACATAAATCCTAATGCCTGCAAAATTGCCATCAGACCAAACACAACACCGGTAGCACCGCTTGCTGATGTTCCCAATGTACCAACAAAATACGTATCTGCCATATTATATAAATTTGTAACAAGCATACTGATGGTGGTCGGCAGCCCAAGCTGCATAATCAGCTTCCATACCGGCTGTTTCGTCATCATGTCATATTGTGATTGCTTTTCTCTGCTCATCATGACTCCTCCCTGTTTTTCCACTTACCTTTTACATATTACGGCACGCAACATCTTTTAATACCCCGAAAAATTCACGAAACATATTATTCGGCAAAAATGCCGGATGCGAAGGTGCCGAAACTCCACATACATTTTTAAATCCGGCATGCCTTGCCAGCTTAACCCCTCGGAATATATGAAAATTATTTGTCACAATCCCTATACTTACGTCCTTATCGCCTATGATATCAGCACTGTAAATAATATTTTCCACTGTTGATGTCGACTTTGCTTCCTTTATAATACGCTCTTCTTCAATTCCATGCTCCACCAGATATTCCTGCATTCCCTGTGCCTCTGAACAGGATTCATTTTTTCCCTGCCCACCGGATACGATGCAAATAGTCTGTGGATTTTCTTTCAAATAAGCACAGGCGGTATCCAGCCGGTACTTCAATACAATACTTGGACCATTCTGCCGCATCTGCGCACCCAGAACAATCAGATAATCCAAATCAGGTTCTCCTTTTGCCGAAAACCCACTGATAATACAACCTTCCACAGTTACAAAAAGCAGAACCATTCCCGCCAGCAGCACTAACAGTACTTTTTGAAGTATTTTGGGAAATCTGCGCCACATCTGCAGCCGAATCATACCTGCTAATAGCACAAATCCGATTGCTGCTGCCAGCCAGATCAGATAAAACTTTCCTCCGGACCGTGCGCCTCCGACAACTAGCCCATATCCCATGCAGCATACTGCCAATGCCAGGCATATATAAATCCATACTTTTTGTGACTTCTTCATCCCCGGTTAAAATCCTTCCTTTTTTCGTTGCAGACGAACTTCACGCCGTCTTTTGCCTGCTTCCCATTCTGCCTTTTCCGATTCCGTTTCAATAATAAGTTCCGGCACAGAAGTCGGCTTTTCATTTTCGTCCACTGCAACCTCGGTCAGATATGCACGGTTAATTGGATGACGCATTCCATCCAGCGTTTCTACATACGTATCCACCCGCACTTCCATGGACGTCTTTCCAACATAAGTCAGTCTGCCCTCCAGCACCAGTATATCCTTCTGATAAGCTCCTCGCATAAAGCGGAGGTTGTCCACTGCCACCGTAATTACATCCGTATTGCTATGTCTTATTGCAACAAGACCTGCTATTTCATCAATCCATGACATCAACTGTCCGCCAAACAGCCGCCCTGCACCATTTAAATGCTCTGGTCTAACCTGATAAACCATCTCTATTTTTGAATCTGCAACACATTTTGCCACTATAATCTCCTCCTGCAGAAATACTTTTTCGCTATTTATTTATCTTACGTTTCCTTTTTTACAATGTCAACTTTTAGAACTTCTTTGTGCCGGAGAGCCGTGCTGTCTGCCCATTTTCCTTACTTCACACATGAGAGTCCTTTCCCGCAACCTGCCCGAAGCCCAATTACCACCCGCAAAAGAAACATTATCTATTGAGAAAACTCCCAAAATCTCCTATAATCATACTGGTACATAAAATCTAGCACGAGGTAACCCCAATGATTATCGAAGAAATTCATACCATGGACGAGCTGCTCCATTTTGTAAGCAGCCTGAATCAAAAACACGGTCAGCGACTCTGGTATCGTGGTGAAGAGAATTCGGAGCTTTCCCTGATTCCTTCCATCCAGCGAAGCCAGAAGCGAATTGACGTTGAGCGTTATATTACAAACGATTTTTATATCCGTGCAAAGCAAATCATGAAAAACCCACCGGAAAAGCACAACTATGCTGCCTGGGTTTCGATTATGCAGCATTATGGACTTCCAACCAGAATGCTGGACTGGAGCCAGTCTCCTTTGATTGCCTCCTTCTTTGCAACTGAAACATATAAAGAACAGCCAAATCTTGATGCCTGTGTCTGGGTGCTTGTTCCTGCTATTTTAAATGAGCAGATGGGCTTTGGACACTGCATTTATCCGATTGATGCAGATACTACGCAGGAAATGTTGCTCCCTGCTTTCAAGCACAATCATCATAACCCGGATTTACGCGACAAAATGCTGGCATGCAGTTCCACTGACAACAACCTGCGAATGTATGCACAGCAGTCTAATTTTACCGTGCACAATTCTCTTCGCCGTCTGGAAGATATCTGTGACGAAGATACCTTATATAAAATTATCATTCCACGTGACCGCAAAAAATATTTCATCGAAAGTCTTCGGGTTTTTGGAATCACGGAAGGCTCCATTTATCCGGATCTTGACCACATTTCCAGCGACCTGCGGGATTCTTATGGAATATAAAAGAAAGCGAGGCTTCTTATGAAAATAGTTTTAGAGCACTTAACCAAAAAATTTCCCAATCGAAACAAAAAAGCCGGTGGTGATGTCATTGCCGTAAATGATTTCTCTTTTGAAATCCCGGACGGTAAGCTGATTGGACTTCTTGGTCCTTCCGGATGTGGCAAGAGTACCGCATTAAATCTTATTTGTGGTTTACTGAAGCCAACCAGCGGCAGCATATATTTTGGCGAGGATGATGTTACCAATCTTCCCCCTGAAAACAGAGGCGTTGGTCTTGTTTTCCAGAATTACGCCTTGTATCCTCATCTGACCGTCCGTCAGAACATTCAATTCCCTTTGGAAAATTTGAAGGGTGCTGACAAGCTTTCGAAAGAAGAAATGGCAAAACGTGTTCTGGAAGCCGCAAAGCTTGTCCAGATTGAAACGCTTATGGACCGGAAACCCAGCGAATTATCCGGTGGACAACAGCAGCGTGTTGCCATTGCACGTGCTTTAGTAAAAATGCCCCGCGTACTGCTCCTGGACGAACCCCTTTCCAACCTGGATGCACGTCTTCGTCTGCAGACAAGAGAAGAGCTTCGCCGTATTCAATGTGAAACAAAGATTACCACTATTTTTGTTACCCATGACCAGGAAGAAGCAATGAGCATTTCCGATATGATTATTGTTATGAAGGATGGTGTTGTTCACCAGATTGGAAAACCGCAGGATGTTTATGACAGCCCAAAGAATTTATTTGTTGCAAAATTCCTCGGAACCCCTCCGATTAATGTATTCCGTGGAAATGTAAAGGCGGAAAAGCTTTATATTGGTGACGAAGCTGTTTTGACGGTAAAAAATGTTCCCGACCAGGAAGTTTACGTCGGAATCCGTCCGGAAGGCTTTTTACTTGACAACAATGGTGCTTTTACCTGTGATTTAAACCGTCTTGAAGTAATGGGACGGGATGTCAGTGTCGTTTCCACGCATAAATGTTCCGAAAATGTTACCATCCGTTCTATCATTAATGCGGAAAACGCTGTAGATACCAACGCTTCTACGGTCCGCTTCCAGCTTAAGCCCAACAAGGTATTCCTTTTCCGGAAGGATAACGAAGAACGCATTTACTTTGATGAAACGAGTCGTTAAAGGAGAACACGGTTTATGGAAACAAAAAGTTTAAAAGGATGGTTATACCTTCTGCCCGCATTTCTTTTTCTGGGCGCATTTATGATTTATCCTTTGATTGATGTATTTATCTATTCCTTTGAAGAGGGCTACAATTCCGCTTCACAGACGTTTTTTGGCGTAGGTACTTATAATTACTCCTACGTCCTTCATGACCCATACTTTTTACAGGCGGTCAAAAACACCTTTATTCTGGTTATTATTACAGTACCCGTTTCAACATTGCTTGCTTTGTTCATCTCTATGGGATTAAGTTCCATCAAACCACTTCGGGAACTGTTTCAGACCATATATTTTCTGCCCTATGTAACGAATACACTGGCAGTTGGTCTTGTATTTATGATTTTATTTAAGAAAACCGCTTATACGGATGGAATGATTAACCTGCTGATTACCTCTTTCGGTGGAAAATCCGTGGACTTTATCGGCGGACCTTATTGGGCAAAGATGTTTGTCCTGTGTTTTTATACCATCTGGGTGGTTCTTCCCTTCAAAATTCTTATTCTGACGAGTGCATTGTCCTCGGTAAATCAGGATTATTATAATGCTGCCCGCGTAGACGGAACCTCTCCGGGAAGAATTTTCCGAAAAATTACGATTCCTATGATCTCCCCTATGATTTTCTATCTTGTCATTACCGGATTCATTGGTGCGTTTAAGGCATACAGCGATGCCGTTGCACTTTTCGGAACCGACCTGAATGCTGCTGAAATGAATACCATCGTTGGATATATTTACGACATGCTCTATGGAAACAGCGGCGGTTATCCGTCCTATGCTTCTGCTGCGGCAATTATTTTATTCGTCATTGTTTTGACCATTACCTGTATTAATCTGTTAATTAGTAAAAAACACGTACACTACTAAGCGAGGGTTTTCACATGGATTATGATAAAATTCAACGTTCCGCGAAGACGAGAACGACAATACGAAACATTGTGATTTATACATTTCTTACGCTATGGGCAGTTATGGTTCTTTTCCCATTTTACTGGATGATTCTTACCTCGGTAAAAAGCTATAGCTCCTATAACGCAGAATATGTTCCATCCTTTTTTACCTTGTCTCCGACAATGCAAAATTATAAAGATGCTTTTACAACGGTATCTTTGGGCAGATATCTGGCAAATACCTTATTTTTCACATTAGTAACTACCGCTATAATGGTAGTTGTCATTACTTTGGCGGCATTTGCTTTTGCAAGACTTAACTTCAAGGGAAAAGACCTTGCGTTTACGCTATTTCTTGCCTTGATGATGATTCCCAATGAGCTGGTTGTCATTACGAATTTCACAACCATCACAAATATGGGACTTCGTAATACGTTTACCGGTCTGATTCTTCCATCGGTAACCTCAGTCTTCTATATCTATCTGCTGAAAGAAAACTTTGCCCAGATTCCGGACAACCTCTACTATGCAGCAAAAGTAGACGGAACCTCTGATTTACGGTATCTTCGAAAGGTCATGATTCCAATTTGCAGACCGACTCTGATAACCATTATTATCCTGAAGGTCATTGAATGCTGGAATTCCTATGTGTGGCCCCGCTTAATTACCGATGATGAACGTTACTTCCTTGTTTCCAACGGAATCCAGGAAATTCGTGAAAACGGATTTGGACGTGAAAATATCCCCGCCATGATGGCTGCGGTTGTTGTTATTTCGCTTCCTTTAATTATTTTGTTCCTGATTTTCCGGGACAAGATTATGGAAGGTGTATCGAGAGGAGGAACCAAAGGATGAAACCACATCATTACCGTTTGAAATTTCTTCTTATCCTGGTAACCTGCATCCTCAGCATAACCGGATGTCATGGTTCTAAAGAATCAAAAGCATTTACGGTTCCGGAAGAATTTGATACTTCAAAGAATTATGAGATTACCTTTTGGGCAAAAAATGATACCAATAAAACCCAGACGGAAATCTATAAAAAAGCAATTGAAGATTTTCAGGCTCTTTACCCCAACATTACGGTAAATCTCCGCCTTTATACAGACTATGGCAAAATATATAACGATGTTATTACCAACATTGCAACGAATACCACACCAAACGTCTGCATTACGTATCCGGACCATATCGCGACCTATCTGACCGGAAACAACACTGTCGTTCCTTTAGATGATTTGTTCTCCGATGAAAAGTACGGTCTTGGTGGAAGTGCTTTGAATTTTTCTTCTCCTACGCAGGACGAAATTATTCCGCAGTTTTTGGAGGAATGTTCTTTTAACGGACACTACTATGCCATTCCTTACATGCGTTCCACAGAAGCATGCTACGTGAACAAAACATATGTGGAAGCACTCGGCTATACCCTGCCTGATGTTCTTACCTGGGATTTTGTCTGGGAAGTTTCCGAAGCTGCGACAGCCAAGAATCCTGATGGAACCTTTGCTGTAAACGGACAGAAGGTTATGATTCCTTTCATCTATAAATCTACTGATAATATGATGATTCAGATGTTAAAACAGAAGGATGCGGGCTATTCCACATCTGCCGGCGATATCCTGATTTTTAACGATACGACTACCGACCTGCTCTATACGATTGCGGAGCACACCAAAAGTGGTGCCTTCTCCACATTCAAAATATCCAGTTATCCGGCAAACTTTTTAAATGCCGGCCAATGTATTTTTGCGATTGATTCTACTGCTGGTGCTACCTGGATGGGTACAAATGCACCTCTTTGTGATATCAGCAAAGATTCTCTGGTGGATTTCGAAACAGAAGTCATGATGATTCCACAGTTTGACCCGGAGCATCCACAAATGATCTCTCAGGGACCTTCGGTATGTATTTTTAATAAAGATGATTCCCAGGAAGTCCTGGCATCCTGGCTGTTTGCACAGTTTTTGCTGACAAATGATGTCCAGACTGCTTATTCGGAGACAGAAGGATATGTTCCGGTTACCTCTGTTGCACAGAATTCCGCTGAATATCAGGACTACCTTTCCCGTGCAGGTGAAGATAACAATCTCCATTATGATGTTAAAATCAAGGCTTCCAAAATGTTATTATCCCATACGGAAGATACTTTTGTGACACCTGTTTTTAACGGTTCTGCTTCCTTGCGTGACGCTGCCGGTCAGATGATTGAAAACGTCACAAAATCCATCCGGCGAAAACAGACCGTCGATGATGCTTATATGGAAAAGCTTTTTGCGGATGTTACCTCTCTTTATCGTTTAGACCAGCGAAATGCGGTCGCTTCAGGGAAAACAGACCTCGGTCCGCTTCCTTTGACTTCCGTTCTTCTGCTGTCTGCATTGGGAATTACCTGGCTTGGAATTCTGCTTTATGTTATTACTGATTTATGGAAGAAAAAGAAACAAAATCACAATAAAGATTGATTTCTTGAGAAATTAAGGTATAATATGTGTAACTATTCAGAACAGTTTTTGTTCTGTTTAGCAAATATATTCAAAAAAGAGGAGATTATTATGAAAAAAACATTAGTTGCAACACTTGTACTTTCTCTTGTTGTTGTTTTTGCAGGATGTTCCAAAGCAGAAACCACAACTGAGGCACCGGCAGATACTACTGTCGTTGAAGATGAAGCTACGGCTGATGAACCCGTTGCTGAAGCTCCAGAAGAAGATGCAGCTGCAGATGAAGAAACTGCAGAAGCTACCGGAGTTATGACTTATGCAGATTATGTTGCTGCAGACATTGACACTGAAGTTTGTGTAGAAACCTACGTTCAGGCAAAGCAGTCCTGGTGGGAAGATAACGGCGTTGGACAGGCTACTTTCTATACCCAGAATGAAGATGGTGCTTTCTTCATCTACAACATGCCTTGTAGCGAAGAAGAATATGCACAGCTTGTTCCCGGAACAAAGATTAAAGTTACCGGTTTCAAGTCTGAGTGGTCTGGCGAAGTAGAAATCACAGATGCTACTTTTGAAATTGAAGAAGGTGACACCTTTATCGCAACTGCAAAGGATGTTACTGATTTACTTGGTAAGGATGAATTAATTGATTCCCAGAATCAGTTCGTTTCTTTCAAGGGTATGACAGTTGAAGCTGCTAACGATAATGGTGATGCTTACCTTTACAAGTGGGATGGTTCCGGTACAGAAGGAGATGACTTATACTTCAACGTATCTCTTGATGGAAACACCTACAGCTTTACCGTTGAATCTTATCTTTGCGATAAGGACAGCGATGTATACAAAGCAGTAAAGGAACTTAAGGTTGGCGATGTTGTTGATATGGAAGGTTTCTTATACTGGTATGAAGGAGTTAATCCTCACATTACATCTGTAACTGTTCAGTAATTTGAACCGTTATACGAATCAAAGACATACATAAAAAGACCATAGTTCACGATTGTGAGCTATGGTCCTTTTTTTACTGGTTTAATTCAGAAGTACAATGAGGACATCTCGTTGCTTCAATTGCAATCTGCTCTTTGCAGTAAGGACATTCCTTTGTGGTTGCCGCTGCAGGTTCCTCTTTCTTTTTACGGGAAACCTTATTGATTGCTTTAATAATCAGAAAAATCACAAGTGCAATCAGCAGGAAGTTAATGATTGCCGAAATAAATGATCCGTAATTGATGGTAGCAGCTCCCTCACCTTCTCCCAATGCAATGTGAAGTGCTGAAAAATCAAATCCTCCTGTCAGCAATGACAAAAGCGGCATCAGCATATCATTTACCAGTGAATTCACAATTGCTGTGAATGCACCACCAATAATCACACCAACTGCCATGTCCATGACATTTCCTCTTGAGATAAACTCCTTAAATTCCTTCATAAATGCTTTCATTTGTATTCCTCCATCTTAAATTAATCCATGCTGTATACAATAATGATAAATTCCATCCTCCGAAACGTCTCCGCAGACATCATTTGCTATCTCTTTTAACTCTTTGGAAGAATTTCCCATTGCAACACTTGTTCCAACTTCCTGAAACATTTCAATATCATTATTTCCATCACCAAAAGCCATTGCCTGGGATTTATCCAGATGATAATATTCCAGCATCTTTTTTACACCGATTCCTTTTCCGCCGGTTGCCGGAATAATATCTACGGCTCTGTCCCACCACGCGGTAATCTTGGCATTATGGACATCCTTCATAAGCTGCGGATAATCCTCTACATGACATCCGAGCATAATCTGATATACTTCCTCATTCGCCACCTGTTCAAAGTCATCGGTAACCTCAACCTCCAGCTTTGCAAAAGAGTAATATTTTACCAGATCATCATCCCGTCCGTTTGCTGAAAGTCTGTCCTTTGTTGCAATAGACACCGGCCGGTTTATTTCCGTCGCATTCCGGATAATCGTATGAACATCCTGCTTTTCGAGTGCACTGCTGAAAATGGTTTCACTCTGATTATAACAGTAGGAACCGTTAAATGTTAAAAATGCATCAAATTCGATTCCCTCAAAATGTGGAATTGTAACAGGCGTTCGTCCGGTAGCGATACAAATAATCACGCCATTTTTCTTCAGTCTTCTTAACATATCCAGCGTTTTTTCTGTCATATGTTTTTTCTTCATATCAATCAATGTACCGTCAATGTCAAAAAATACAATTTTAATATCGCTCATTCATTTTCCTCATCTTGACTTTTTTCATTATGGTTCTATTTTAGCAGAAAAAATATACTCCGGCAACGAACATTAAAAAGAACCGCTGCTTCTATCCCGGAAACAGCGGTTCTTCATTAGGAGAGAGTTTAAACTTTTCGATAGGCCTCGAAAAGATGTTTTCGTATGGTATCATCTACCATGACCTTAGGTGAATTCTCATCACATGTGTCATCGGCTTCTACAATTAATACTTTACCGTCACGTGAAAGGGTGTGCGTATGATAAGTTCCTTTTTTTACATTATAAATCTTCAGTGGTTCCATCTTGATTCCATGAATGGTCGAAATCGTTTCATCTTCTGCCAGGAATAACGTGCAATCTCCCTGTAAAAGGACAAAAACTTCATCCGTTTCCATATGCTTCTGAAAATTTGAAATATTCTCCATCAAAAGTTCCGGATGATAATTTAAAACAGCTACCCGAAATCCACGGTCATTTAAAACAGGTGCATATCCGATTTCATGATACTCCAATATTTCCACTAAGCGATGTTCCACTCTTTGTTCCATTCTGTTGCTCCCTTTCTGATTTAAAGTATACGTTCTTCTCTCCTTAATTTGAATGGCCCATTTTTTAGTTTCGGTATTCTTTTTTTAGTTTTCCGCTTCCTGTTCTGCTGTAAAATATGCCCGGTCTTTATTCA
>OQVT01001683.1_pt1 | contig 14107 bp, 13 predicted proteins | sample 1691561 | NCBI WGS metagenome assembly OQVT01 (sample SAMN03418260, study PRJEB22391) | human gut metagenome | biome: human-gut; feature: organic feature; material: feces | host: Homo sapiens | place: Tanzania | collected 2013-01 | reverse complement strand
AACGTGAATTTGGAATTTTAAGGGCAATGGGAATTACAGATGCCGGATTTCAAAAAATGCTCTTAAGAGAGGGCGTCCGATATGGAGTGTATTCCGCATTGGTGGTGAGTATGCTTTATCTGGTCGTACAAAAAATTCTATATTATTTTATGGTTCATGTTTATCGGTATCTGCCCCATAATCACGTCAAGAACTGCGTGGTCTACCCGGGTACCCACGATAACACCACCCTGACCGACTGGTGGGAGAACGGCGCTTCCGAAAAGGAAAAGGCAGTTGCAGCCGCATACCTGCACCTGACTGGCGTAAAGCCCACCGCAAAGGAGCTGGCGGCCATCCGGACCGATGATGTCCGCATCGCTCTGCTGCGCGCAGCGCTGGGGTCGGTGGCTGACCGGGCCATCATCCCCATGTACGACTGGCTGGGTCTGGGCGCGGAAGCACACCTGAACACGCCCGGCAAGCTGGGCGGAAACTGGGCATGGCGCGCCGCCGACGGCTTTGCCGCCAAGGCACTGGCCAAGACCATCCACGACGAGTGCAGTGTGTACTGCCGCGTATAAACAGAAGGCACAGAGCGGCGGGCGCTTAGCAATTTGACGAAAATGTAAAAACTCCGGCAGAAAATTGTGCGTTTTGCTGGTAAAATCAGAAGCTGAATGGTATAATGTTGCTAAAGCGGCATTATGCCATTTTTCTTTGCCTGATGCGTTCCCGGCATTTCCGGAAACAGGGTGGCGGGCGCGGGATGCATAATGCGGCAGATGGTTCCTGAACGTATGGGGAACAGGTGACTGCACGCGGGATACGGGAGCGCCGCGTGCGCAGATGATGGGGAAAAATCACATGAAGAAAGAATGTACCGAGCAGGATCTGCGGGAACTTGCGCGCTCAGCGCAGGCCGTATTTGAGGCGGTGACCCTGACCGAAGCGCCGCGTTGTGACGGCTGGCAGGACGATGGCCTGCGGGTGGACTACGAGCTGCGCAATGGCCGTGTGGACTGTGTGCTGCACCGCAGAGTGGAAGCGGACGGCAAATGCTGGGAGCTGGAAATGAGTGCACCGCTGGCAGGCAATGTGCTGCCGGAAGAGCGCATGACGCCCCGGGAGCGGGAGCTGTGCCGCGAGGATATGAGCCACGATTTCCTTACCGGCGTGTACAACCGCCGCTATCTGGAAACGGTGTTTGCCCAAAAGCTGGAACAGTGTGCAGCGCAGGGCCGCAAGGCGGCTGTGGCGCTGGTGAGCATCGACAACGGCCAGAAGCTGCGGGACACCTACGGCCAGCCTGTGATGGACCAGCTGCACTGCTTTGTGGGCAACCAGTGGAAAAAGAGCTTTGATACCCCTGCGGCCCGCGTGGTCTGCCGCCTGACCGGCAGCATTTTTGCGGTGGGCTGTCTGGACGCCGACGGCAAGCAGCTGGCAGAGGAGATGCAGAACCTGTATCGGCAGATGCCCCGGGAATGCATCACCACCACCGGCATGATGCGCCGGGTGCCCTTTACCCTGAGCTGCGGCGTGGCGGGTCTTGAGGATGTCTCTGCAAAGAACTGGCAGGCGCTGTACGAGCTGTGCGACGCACGCCTGCGGGAGGCACAGAACGCCGGCGGCGATCAGATGCGTGCAGAATAAAACCAGTGTATAAAATCCCCCTTTTGGCGCAGACTAAGGCCAGAAGGGGGATTTTTTGTATGGAAAACCAGAAGAACGACAACCTGAACCTGCTGGAAGCCGTGGTGCAGAACACGGAGATGGGCAAGAATACGTTGGAACAGATCGTGCCGATGACCGACGATGTGCAGTTCAAGGCCGAGCTGCTGCGCCAGCGCAATGTGTACCACCAGCTCAATCAGGAAGCACACACCGCCATCGAGGCCTGCGGCGGCACCGCGCAGGGGCAGAGCGCCATGGCAAAGCTGAACACGAAAATGGGCATCGGCATCAAGACCCTGACAGACAAGTCCACCCGCAATCTGGCCGAAATGCTCACGCAGGGCAGCGGCATGGGGGTGGTGGACTGCGTAAAGGCCCAGAAGGATTACCCCAATGCCGCGCCCGGCGCAAAGCGTCTTGCCCAAAGGCTGCAGGAGTTTCAGGAGGACAGCCGGGTAAAGCTGGAACAGTTCTTGTAATGATGTTGTTTTTACAGGACAATGATGTTTTCCACAGGAAAATGAGGGAATGATGTGCGCTGCGGCGCATGGGAAAACGAAGCCGCCTGTCGGGCAGTGATACCTGACAGGCGGCTTTATTGCTGCGAAAGCGGCACATCATTTTGCAAAGCAAAACATCATGGCAAAGCTGTATCGTTTGCGTAGCAACATCATTTTTTACAGGCTTTCCACCATGGCCGCAACAATTTTGGTCGCGGTGGCTACATATTCCGCAATGCTGAACTTTTTCACCACCAGCACCTCGTGGCCGTCCTCGTCGGCGTTGTCGCTCATGGCGCGCAGGATGACGCAGGGCACACCGTTCTTGGCGGCGATCTGGCTCACAGCGGCACCCTCCATCTCCACGCAGTCGGGGGCGCATTTGGCCTCGATGGCGGCTTTGGTCTCGCTGTCGCCCACGAACAGGTCGCCGGTGGCGATCTTGCCCACCAGAGCCTTCACACCTGCTTCGGCGCAGGCTTTTTCGGCGGCAGCGATCAGCTCCGCATCGCCGGTGTATTCCTTGAGGAACGGCGGGTTCTGGCAGATCATATCCAGCTGGGCGTCATGGTACAGCACGGTCTTGCCGATGACCACATCGCCAATGCCGATCTTCGAGGTCATATTGCCTGCGATGCCGGAGAAGATGATCTTCTCTGCGCCGAATTTTGTGATGAGCACCTGCGTGGTGGCGGCGGCATTGGCCTTGCCCATGCCGGCACAGCACACCACCACCTGTTTGCCGGCCAGCGTGCCCTTGTGGTAATCCACGCCGCCGTAGGGCTCCACGGTGACGTTTTCCAGCTTTGCACACAGCTGATCGACTTCATCGGGCATTGCGCCCATAATACCGAAAATCATAGGAAACCTCTTTTACGATTTTAAATGGCCGACGCTTACGCTCTGGCCATATATAGCGGAAATTTATTTTTAATTTTGTAAGTTCCAAAAGCCTGCGGGCTTTTGGAACTTACTTTTTCACAGGAAGGGGCGAAACCGGAAGCGGCATCTTTGCCGAGAATCAGACATTGAACAGGAATTCGATCACATCGCCGTCGTTGACAACGTACTCCTTGCCCTCGGTGCGCTGCAGGCCCTTGGCCTTGACGGCGGCGTAATCGAAGTTGTTGGCTTCCAGATCGCTGTAGCCAATGACGCTGGCACGGATGAAGCCGCGCTCGAAATCGCTGTGGATCTTGCCGGCAGCCTGCGGGGCCTTGGTGCCCTTGCGGATGGTCCATGCGCGGCACTCCTTCTTGCCGTCGGTCAGGAAGGAGATCAGGCCCAGCAGGTCGTAGCTGGCGGTGATGAGGTTGTCCAGACCGCTGGCTTCAATGCCCATTTCGGCCAGAAAAGCCTTCTTTTCCTCGGGAGAGTAGTCGGCGATATCCTCCTCGGTCTTGGCGCAGATGGGAATGTAGCGTGCGCCCTCTTCCTTGGCGCGTGCGGCCACCAGCGGGACATACTTGTTGTTCTCGATGCCCTCCATCAGGTCGTCCTCGCCCACGTTGCAGGCGTACAGCACCGGCTTTGCGCTCAGCAGGCCCATCTCGTGCAGCACGGTCTGCTGCTCGGCATCGCCCTCGTCAAAATCGAAGCTGCGGGCAGGCTTGCCGGCGCTCAGGTGGTCGGCCAGCTGCTGCAGCCATGCGGCTTCGGCGGCAGCGCCCTTGTTGTTGCCGCTCTTGGCAGCCTTTGCCATGCGGCCTGCGCGGTTCTGCACCACCTCAAGGTCGGACAGGATCAGCTCGTAGTCGATGGCGTCGATGTCGGCAATGGGGTCCACGGCCTCAGCCTTGGAAACATCCTCCACCACATGGATGATGTTGTCATCGTCAAAGCAGCGCACCACATGCACAATGGCGTCGCACTCGCGGATGTGGCCCAGGAACTTGTTGCCCAGACCCGCGCCCTGACTGGCACCCTTCACAAGGCCCGCGATATCCACGAACTCCACGATGGCAGGGGTCTTTTTATTGGTCTGCCAGATCTCGGCCAGCTTGTCCAGACGCTTGTCCGGCACGGCCACGATGCCGCTGTTCGGCTCGATGGTGCAGAAGGGATAGTTTGCAGCTTCTGCGTTCTTGGTGGAGGTGATGGCATTGAACAGAGTGGACTTGCCGACATTCGGCAGGCCGACGATACCTAATTTCATTTTTATGATTTCTCCTTTTATGATGTAGATGATAAACAGCTATATTAAACGAATATAAGTTGTTTTTGCGAACTGTTGGATTGGGAAAAGGTTGGATGAAACAGATTGGCTCACCCTTTACTCACCCTTTTTGCGCTTCCTGTGCCTTTGCGAACTGCGCTACACCCTCTTTCATGGAATCGTCTGTCACATGAACATAGCGGTTCATGGTGGTCGTGATACTGGCATGACCCAGCAGCTTTTGCAGGACTTTGGGCTGCATTCCACTCTCAATGGCGCGGGTAGCGTATGTATGGCGTAGAGCGTGCATACAGAAACGCTTGATTCCCGCATCATCGCACAGCTTGTAGAGGTGAGTGTCGTAGGAGCTGTTCTTGGCAGGCATTCCGGTACGCCAGTTGATGAACACCAAGTCGCGCATGACCAACTTTCGCTTCTGACCAGTCTTGCGATCCATAAAGGTCAAGACAGTGGACAGGCGTTTCGATTCGTTGCGGTATTCTCTGGTGTCGTAGATTTCCCGCAGGATGTCGTAAGCGGTGTCGGTCAGAGGAATCGTGCGGTAGCTGGATTCCGTTTTTGGAGGGCCAGCGCGCCATTCGTCTTGCTTGTAGCGGAACTCCAAGGTCTTGTTGACCGTCAGGGTACGTTTCTCCCAATCGACAGCATCCCATGTCAGACCGATCATTTCACCAGTGCGCAAGCCGGTTTCCAGAATCAGTGCGTACTGAGCATAGTTGTGGGAGCCTTTGGCAGCTTCCAGAAACCGTTTCTGCTCATCCACAGTCAGAAAGTGGATGTCATCAACCGCCCGGACAGGTTTCGTATAGCGAACACCATCCATAGGATGTCGGTCGATGAAACCATTATCTTTGGCACTCTTGAAAAATGTGCCCATGGTCATATAGGTCTGACGGATGGTAGAACCAGCATAGTCGCTCTCCATGGCATTCAGAATCATCTGGCAGTCCATGGGTTTGACATCTCGCAGCAGCATAGAACCGATAAACGGTTGAACATTGTGCTCGTAGCGTTCACGGTAATTCCGAAGCGTATTCGGGGCAAGGTTGCCAACGACATCTTTGAGCCAGAGGTTGAACCATGCATCTACCGTCATATCAGGTGATGCCACAGTCCGACTTTCAGGATGTAAGCGGAGATAGAGCTGTTCCTGTCGCCAATTCTTGGCTTCTGGCAAGGTTTTGAAGCAACGTTCCTCACGCTCACCACGGTAATTTCGGCAACGGGCGTAGTACAGACCATCTTTTCGCTGACCAAGCCCCTTTCCAAGTTCTTTTCCTTTAAGATTTTTTCCCATGTTGCGGCTCCTTTCATTTTTTGAGTAAAAAAGAAGCCCACACAGCAAGTCCATTTTACCATGTGGGCGAAAAGCAATCAAGTCTTAGAGTGCGTTATTTCGTGTTAGATGGCGTACTGCTCGTCCAGAAACTCCTCAAACTTTTTCCGTTTGATTCGCTTCGTGTTCCCTACGAACACAACGAACTTGCAGCCATCCTGCGAGGCGAGTTTAGCAAGACGGTTCTGCCCTACACCAAAATAGATAGAGGCCTCCTCGATGGAAAGCAGCCATTTTTCACAGAGTGGAACAGCAGGGACGGCTTTGCGGGGGTAAGTACCTGAACTGACAGAAAGGTCGGGATCTTTGTTGATGTCATCGGTGAAATCGTAGGCCAGATTGAAAGGCTGCAAGGGGAAATGAGTGCTTTTGTTCATAGTTTTGTTCTCCTGAAATTTTATGGTGGGAAGCATATTAGCTTCTCAGAATAAGAATATCTGACTGACTTTGCACATTTTTTGATAGAAAAGACCAATCAATCATATTCGGAAAGGTCAACCGTTATCTTGATGCAGTCTGTGCATGGCTGAGGATCATCTCCGATGTAGACAGGGCCAGAAAGCAGACACTGCCCGACATCCAGCGACTTCAGCAATTCGAGGGTTTCAGCACGATGCTGCGAATCAGATAACATTTCAGCGAAAGAACGAATCTCTGCCATCGGAGGCCGAAAAACCAACTGATACCGAGACTGGCTGAGACAAACCCTCTCTTCCGGGCTGAAGCCCTTGAGTGTTTGGGAAAGCAGAATCGTGCCAATGCCAAATTTTCTTCCCTCTGAAATGATCTGTCCCAGAACACTGTTCGGCCCGGCACTGAGGTTCTGCACCTCATCGATCATGATACAGAAGGGAGCGTGCAACATGCGAGCTGCCCGAAACCAGTCGTAAAGCAACAGTTCTGCAAGCGTTTTCTTGATTCCAGAAGGAAAACTGCTCAGATCGAAGATGTGAATATGTGGGCTTAGCGGCAAAGATGTACCGCCGTCTTGTCGGCACTCAAAAACGTTATGATGCAGCAGTGGAGCCAGCCGTTTCGCCAGTCTACGGGCATTTACAGAAGAACTTTTTTCAAGCTCATCAAGGATACCCGGAAAAATCTGAGGACAGATATTCCGGCACTCGACGAGGGGCTGGATTGCATCTGCAAGAGTTGCAATCTGAGCAGGCCCCAGATGCAAGCGCTTGTTCTGCCCGATGATCTCACTAAGGCCGTAGGCCGTATCATACGGGTCTTCAACATAATCGCCATACATTACAGGGCGAATAAGGCCACTTGGGACAGGATGCTGATACAGATCATGCCGAATGGCAACATCCTCAAAGTTAGAGCGTAATTGTGGGCAAATATGACTTGGTGACATTGTCTGGTTCAGGTCGATTCCAAGGACGGAAACGCCTTTTGAGACATACTGACAAGCCAGACTTTGCCCGGCAGAACTTTTTCCTTCACCAGAAGCACCTAATAGAAGGATGCCGCCATTATCTACTCCAAGTTTTATCCGTAATAAAGCTTGCGATGAATAAGAAGCCTCTTTATACATTCCTGCGTATAGTTCTGACAACATTGGCCTTATCTCCTTTGATATTAACGATATCCCGGCATCCTAGCTTCTTTACAAAGCTGCGTGGAATTATTCGAAATCTGAAGTTGTGAGCACGGTTTGGCGAAAGCGTTAATGTCCTCACTACAGACCCTGACAGATTGCCAGCCTCTGCTAGCTTTGCCAGAACGTCGGAAGCGAGATATTGCGGCATAAAGCGGGCAATTAACTTTTTCAGCATGGCTGTGGAAAAGTAAAAATAAGTATCATCATATAAAACCTCCTTTTCTTTGCTGAATGTTTCATCAGCGTCTTTGATTTCCAGAAAATAAAGGAACCCATTTTGAGCTGCTGCATAGAGAGCATCTCGAAATACTTCCGGTGCAGAAGCATCGGATAAAGATTCCCACCAACGAATGTGATACTCCAACGATGAAGTGTAGGCATTTCGGACCTGCTCTGCCCATTTTGGGACAGTACGAGACACTGTCCAACAGATGATCTCAACCACAGCATTCAATACAGCTGCATCCTGTCGGACAGTTGAGTCCTCCAGGGAGGCATATTCTTCATCGTATGCACGTTGTATTCGGGCGTTGAACTCTGTCGGATTATTCTCTACCATTGAGATTATGCCGTTCCATGTCACAGGAATAACCTCATCTTGAACTGAAGACACAGATTCCTCAACTTGTATTGGCAGGCTTTGTTCTCGAAGCGCAGGCGTTATCTTGGTGGACAAGATGACGTAAAGTGTTCGGGACAGTGCGCCTTTTTGAACTTCTTCTTGCAGCAGACGGTAGTTCTCGGCTATCCGATAAGCTCCAGTGCCAGTTGGCTGACAATCAGCACTTCCGTCTCGAATATAGACAAGCAGATAGTCTCTGTTGGCAGTCAGTTTTTTTGCAAATTCCGTTGGCTTGCAACCCATAGATTCGGCTGTTGAAACAAGATTTCGTTCAGAAATCAAGCTGAAAAGCTTTGACGGTTGCATTGCCTCAGAAAATCGCGTCTTTAGAAGCGACAGTCCTACGACCAGTGACATCATTCTCTGATTTTTCGATGCAAGACCGGCAGCAGGAAGAATGGGGCTATTCAATATCGACTCACACGCTGCTGAATCTTTGAAAGTCCATCGGGAGTTGGTGAAGTTCCACCCTGATATGGATAGAATGCATGACTCACGGTTACTTAAGAGCTGTGCAATAAGCATGTAAAACAGCCGGGGGCCATCTTTTCCGAAGTGAAGTGTTCCACCACTCTTGTAAAAATTTTGAGCTAGAGTGCCTTTCTGAAATTTTTCAGCGGGAATACTAAAGCCAGACAGCTTTCCATTTGGAAGACGGTACTGGACTTCAATAAGTGTTGAGCCGTCTCGCGGGTCAAACACATATCGAGCGGAGAATTCTGTGCAGTCCGATAGGGGATTGGTGACCTCGTAGGGAGCACCGAAACCATTTTCTCTGACAAGGTAGTATCTCTCATCGGGAAACTTTACAAAATGCTCTGTTCTATAGGCACTAAACTCCCGCAGGTAAGCGCGATCAGCTACTTTGAAAATCGAATTTGCCCTCTGCTGCTGTAGAGATTGGTTTTTGGTTTTCAAAGCGGCATTTTCCTGCTGCAACGCCATGTTTTGAACCTGAAAATTACTACAGGTATTCCGTAGCATGGTTTCTGCCCATGGATCAACGAGTCGTTCATCTCCAAATGTGACGGCAGATTGTGGAACAAGGGGCGGCTGATAGCCGTTCATACCATACATCTCCTTTTCTATATGCTGTTTTCAAGGTGCGAATTTTGCGTTGTCTTTTACAGCGAGGGGGGAGAGCGGCTTGAAACATATGTGGTGTTAATCATGGTGATACCTCCTAGATTATTGTAGGATGTGTACTGAGTAAGGCTTGTTGGGCCTCGCTCGTCTCCGGATCGCTTCCGGTGACAGTATGGTAGCACGTTCTGAAGAGAATAACAACCTTGAGTTTGAAGTTGTGCAGAATCGGTCGAAATACTATTGAAATCGTGCATAAGTCATGATATAATATAAAATATAAGTTGAGTTTGTTTACACAAACTTATTACGAACGGGATTGAATAAATGGGGAGAATTATGATGAAGAAGGAACCGAGAAGTGATGAGCGGTTTGTGACAAGGTGTGCGATTGCAGACAATATCCTGCGATATAGCTTTCGACTGGACAGACTAGACCTGAGTAAGCACCCCAAGGAGAAAGATGCACTGATCGACTGGGCAGTAAAAGAAGCGTATGCAATGTTTGAGCCTTTAGTGGGAGATCGAATCGCAAAACCTTTTGGAGTAGGATGTCTGCCCCCTCTTTATGGAAAAGAAGCAGTACAAAACTTTTTAGGAGAAAATGCGATTGCGCAGCTCTACTGCCAGCTTCGAGAAATTATTGGGGAGGAAAACCCGGTCAGTGCGTATGAAGCAGTAAAGTATACTTATTTTGGCTCAAAAGAAAAATCCTCCGAAAAAGGCATAGTCACAGGAATGGATTATCTGATTCAAAATAATGTCTATACTTTTCAGACTGGCAGTATGGCTTTAAACAAGAAATCCGAATTGGATACATTTGAGTTTCAAGATAAAGAGGAAGAGAAAAAAATAAAGAAAAAATGTTCCGGTGCAAACAGTACCTTGAAATCGAGTTCTGAATCCGCAGATAAAAAATTATCTATTCTGCCACAATACAAAAGCTTCTTTGTAAGCGGAAAAAACTCCGGATTCAAATTAAGTGATCTGGATGTAGCGGCAATATTCAGAAGATATAATAAGGCGATGGCAGCACTTTATATCGTCAAGGATGCCTATGATGGATTGAGGCCGGAACCGGATAAACATCAGCTGACTATGCAAGAAATTCGGAAGCTGAAGAATCTATATAACAATCTTTGCACTTTGAACGATAATCCGAAACTGACAAATGCAGATCGTCTGTACATTACAATCCGCATAGAACAGGCACTCGGCATACAGTTGACGATGAGTTTGTGGGAAAATGTACAAAAACTCCATGTGGCCAGAAGAATCGAACTCGATGATGCGACATCCATAAAGCAGATGAGTACTTGTCATATGCTTCGCAACATCATAAATCGGACGGCATTGGTCGATATGGCATTTAAGACATTGAATGAAATGCTTGACGGAATGCCTGCTGAAACATGGAGGACGGAAATCGAAGAAAGCATAAAAGGAAATTGGGGAACAACACCCGAAATGGAAAATGAAAGTGAGATCATACGGAAATGGAAGAAAATTTATGAAGAAGGGATGGATTTTATGGCGAATTGGGTAGTGCCATTGTATAATACCTGCTTCTGCACGATTTTGGTCAAAGCGGTAAAAGCTGATTTGAATAAATCAAATAATTCGTCGGAAATCATTCAAACGACATTTGAGATTCTGGCGGATTATATTGATGAGGGCAAAATAAAGTTTGAACCTCATATATCAGAAAGTGTCTGCAATTCCGTAAAGAGAAAGCCGGATATGGTTCGCAAATTATCGGATTATATCATTGAAACCCTTACCCCTGTCGAGAAAATAGAGGCACCGATCACCTGTAATGAACTGGATCAGATGATACCCAAAAAGGTGGATGGCCACTATCTGAATTATATAAAGACCCAATTTATGGATCGAAAGAATCCGGTTGCAGGAGAACCAAGGAAAAGTTGATACAAGATTTTCTGCAACTCTCAGGTGCTTATCCTACACTTCCCCAAAAATTCGGCTCAAAAAAGTTCAAATAGGTGGAAGCTCGGCACCATTTTGGCGTGAATTATTGTAAAACCGTAGGATGAGATCATGAATAACGATGATAGAGGGCAATCACGCAAGTGGTTGCCCTTTCTTTGTATCTGGTATGATTTGACATTCGGCAACAGTATAGTAACCCATCAAAGGAGGATTGGCCGTTATGTTTGATTATTACGACACCCTGATAACCCCGGAAGAAGTTGCCGATATGCTGGGATGTGGTATGAACACCACCTATAAGCTTTTGAAGTCGGGAAAGATAAAAGCTATGAGGATCGGTCGAGTTTGGAAAATTCCTAAGAGAGCAGTACAAGAATATATTGTGCAGGAAGCTCATATGAAAGCTACTGGATGGTAATACGAAAAATGCCCACATGGATAATGACTCCATGTGGGTTTTCTGTTGCTTGAAAATAATGCTTGATAATGAGGTGTACATAAAAATAATCTTGGTGTTAATGCTGGATAATGTGTGGAGAGGAAAGAAGGTGAAATTTAATCTTTATTAACAGCACTAACATTAAGATAAATAGCTGAATGACAGTAGGCTATTTCGGGTCGAGCGAATGATGTGGGACACACACACATTTTGCCACACCTGTTGGGAGCGGAGCTCCCTTTGTTTTATAAGATAAGATAATATAAATACAAGATGTTATTATTAAAAATAATATAATTATTATTAACATTAGATAATAGTATATATTGTTTGAAAATGGCTGAAAGCTGTACCAATGTTATGGCTCTTAATAGATATTCTTGTATGAAAATTATCTTGTCCATCTGAAGAGTATATCAACGGAAAGGAGCACTTGAAAGTGGAAAAAAGGCATAGAGTAAACGTATATCTCTCAGAAGAAGAATATGAATTATTAAAAAACCGTCAGAATGAAAGCGGAAAGTCACAATCAGAAGTTCTGAAAGAGAGCTTGTATAGAGAGCAAGATATAATGGATGCTAAGTTCTCTGACAGCATTTTTAGGATAGCATGTTGGATTGAAGAAAGAGAGTACGATAAAATCAGAGAAGAGGTAAAAAAATATGCCGATTATCAAATTCGTGAACGAAAGTGAAAAGATTGAATATCCTACAGAGCAAGACGTTTGCAGCCTTCTTTGCTATGCGTTTGCTCCTCAAAAGACAATAATGAACGACAATCAATTTGTTGGGTGTAAACCTTTCGGTTTTCCATTTTGGTATATGAGAAATCCTTTAGCGGTACATCAATTTATGGAATTCAACCATAGGAGACAATTCAAGCATCGGAAAGATTTGGCAAAGCATAGAGTGATTTCATTTTCTAAAGAGGAGAATCCTTTAATAGCGACATTAAAGGTAATTGCTGAACGGATAGTGTCTTTTTATGCTAACAATGGTTATATTGCTGCGTATGCAATTCATTTCGGCACAGAAAACCCACATATCCATGTTATCGTAGATACTATTTCCTATCAGAATCTAAATAAGTTCCACATGAGCTATAATTACGAGCGGAATCAAATCAATGGGATACTCAATGGTTATAGTGTGCAATACATCAAAAGGTCTATATCGAAACGAGTACGCAGCGAAAACCGGGAATATTCGGTTGCTGTATATCTTCCGAAAAACCCAAGGGAGCGGATGGAAGTTCTGGGCATCGAATATGACGAATGCCCAGATTATTAAACGATGAACCAAAGGAGGTCTATAACAATGGACAAGTTCGATGAAAAAATTATCGGTTACGAATCAATTAAAAATATCCTACGCCAGATATTGGATGCCCTGAAAAGGCCAGAACTCTATAAAAGCAAAGGAGCTTCTATCCCCAGAGGACTTCTGATGGAATCCGACCCCGGCCTTGGTAAAAGTTTGCTGGCAACCGTCTTTATAAAAGAAGCAGGCCGCAAGTCTCTTGTCTTTCGGAAAACCAGTCAGGAAAACAGTTTTTTGGATGAATTGAGGGCTGCTTTCTCGGCTGCAAAAGAAGCCGCACCTAGTATACTGCTCCTAGAGGATTTGAACCTCTATGTAGAATCCAACTCTCCCTATGCACCGGAATGGGCTTGTCTGCAAGCCTGTATTGATGACGCAAGGAGCACAGACATTTTTGTGATTGCCACGACGAATGACACAAAGTATATGCCGCCATCGCTACTGAGGCCCGGAAGATTCGATTACACGCTCTATCTCGAACCTCCAACGGGAAAGATTGCAGAGAGGATCGTCAGCTATTATCTCCGGGACAAGGATTTGGCAGAAGATGTTCTTATCTCGGATATTGTTAAAGCTATGCCCAAGGTGAGCTGTGCTACCCTTGAAACAGTAATGAACCTTGCTGCGCTGAATAGCACCTACCAAGGACACGAGCATATTTACAAAGATGACGTGACAGATGCGCTGCTTCAGGTGGTTTATAAGCTCTCCAAAACAGACAAGAGCCTTGATTTGACCGAATGCCAGAAGATTGCATTACATGAAGCAGCGCACGCAGTTGTAGGAGAGATTCTGAATCCTGACAGCATCGGCATCGTTACCATTCGTGGGAATCAGAGTTGCATTGGTGGTTTCGAGAATGGTTGTTCTACTTACTTGAAAAACGAAGAAGAACTTCTGAACGATATAACGAAGACTTTGGCAGGAAAAGCAGGTGTGTCTTTAATTTATGGAGTGATGGATGTAAATGCAAGTGGTGACATTCAGAATGCCAATCGTCTGCTTGATCTTTGGATGACATCCCTCGCAGGTGCTGGTTTCTCAGAGGTCGAATCGGCGAATAATAGAATGTCGGAGACAAGACTTTTCAGTAGCGAAGCTATAAAAGCAGCTAAGATGGAAGAGTTATACCGCAGAGCCTACAAAATCCTCTATGATAACAGAGATTTCCTACTTGCTGTCCAGAAAGAACTTCTGGAACATGAAACGCTGCTGAACAGTGATCTGACAAAAATCCGGGAATCCTGTACCTAAACCCTATTATTCAAAAGGATAAAGCGGTCAAGCTTTTTGAGGCTTGGCTGCTTTTATCTGGCAATATGCAGTTGAAACTCAGGGTTCTTCCTCTATATATAGGAAAGCACACAGCATTTTAGTGACCGCCTCTCTTTGAGGAGGAGAGAGTTTCGCCCAGAGA
>OQVT01001682.1_pt1 | contig 14108 bp, 16 predicted proteins | sample 1691561 | NCBI WGS metagenome assembly OQVT01 (sample SAMN03418260, study PRJEB22391) | human gut metagenome | biome: human-gut; feature: organic feature; material: feces | host: Homo sapiens | place: Tanzania | collected 2013-01 | reverse complement strand
AGACTGGCACCGGCGAAGTCGGCATTGTATTCATCCGGGTAGATATATCCGTTTTGCTGCTCCACCTTCTTATAAAACTTCACAGCGCTGCCCCAAATGGCAGCAAGCTCCTCATCATCCAGCGGAGGATCACAGCGTTTTGCATGCTCTAGAAAGGCTTCATGGGCTTTGTCGGTATTACCATAGCGCTTCAGCACGCGACCGGCAAAGCGGCTCATAGTGTTGTTGCGGCAGCCGGCGGCGATCACTTTATTATCAGAAGGATTCTCTTTGCTATTTGCGCAAGGCGCAATTTCCTCATCAATAGTGATCCACCCATCATGCCAAACAACCTCACCGGTATCCGCGCCATAAATAAAGCGTGCCGCATCCAGAGCGTTGTCATCGAAGAAAGGATATGCCGCATGGATGGCTTTTTTCAGATTGGCGTATTGCTCTGCATTGCGGACTTCACTGATCAGGAAATACACATGACCGCGAGGACGAGGACCGAAGTTTTCCTTATTTAAGTAGTTATGACGGCTCGGTGCCCAGGCAAAGGCGATGTCTGGCATCAGCTCATCGAGCTTGTCCGCATCAATCCACTCAGTTGCATTCTCGGTGTGGTCATTGTCCACATCCATCACTACCACATTGGAAACGCGGAAATTATCAATACTGCGATAGTGATCTGCGTACTCTGCGCAGACATGATCAAACTTTACTGTCTCTGCCAGTCCCGCTCCGGATGTAATCTCCCTGCGGGTTGGGTACAGGCAGTTTTTTGCGTTGCCGACACAATTGCCGGTATAAATAACGAACTTCATTCTAATACCTCCCGCATCTCTTCTGTAAAATAACGGATTGTCATGCGACGTTTCTTCGCTTTAGCATTCCTTCGCGGAACCGCGCCAGGCCCATACCTTATTTGTTCGTTCATAGGCGAACCTCCTTTATCAGTCTTGAGAGCCTAGATGCTCTCTCTAACTGTCCCATGACAGAAGTCCACCATTTGAACGGAGGAAAAAGCAATTATTTTTCCGTTCATTTCTCCCGGAACTGTCATGGGACTAGTGAAGACACAAAAGAAAGCGGCCTGAACAGAGAACTTCAAAATTCTCCGTTCAAACCGCACGAAAGTGTCATGGGACTGATAGAGAGGCAGGAAGCCCCTCGGAAAGGATGGTGACTGATATGCAGACAGCACCTGTCACAGATACTGTGCTTCACAGTGATCAGCAATCCGGCGAGGAACTCGCTGATACCCTGACAGCAATCAGTGTCGTAGCCAATCGCCTGGCCAAGAAGTTGAGATCGACTCCTGCCCAGGAAACATCAGATAAGGAAGGAGGAACCGATCATGGGAAAGATGAATGAATTGAGCCAGGTAATCACTGAGCTCAGAGATTGCGGAAACGCCCTGATGAACATTGCAGATTCTCTGCAGGAGATCTTTTCTGCGCCAGCCAATGAGCCTGCTGTGGAAGCTGCTGTTCAGAAAGAGCACGAGAAAAAAGAAGCTTCCGCTCCTGCAAAACCAGCGCTTACCTTTATTGATGTGCGCAAGGTTCTGGCACAGAGGTCCAGAGCTGGACATACCGCAGAGGTCAAAGCACTGCTTCAAAAGTACGGTGCAGACAAGCTCTCAGAGCTTTCGGAAAGCCACTATGCTGCTGTTGTCGCGGAAGTGGAGGTGCTGTAATGCCAGGTCAACACGCACTGCTGTCACCATCTTCTGCCCATCGCTGGCTCAACTGCCCGCCTTCCGCAAAGCTATGTGCAGCACAGGAAGATACCACAAGCGTTTACGCCCAGCAAGGCACCGATGCGCATGAGCTTTGTCAGTACAAGCTGGAAAAAGCATTGGGGCTCGATACCAAGGACCCGACCGAAAATCTCACCTACTATGATGAGGAGATGGAAACCTGCGCTGTCGATTACGCTTCCTTTGTAATAGAAACGCTGTCCAAGATCAAAGAAACCTGTCCAGATCCAGTGGTTCTGATTGAACAGCAGCTGGATTTCTCACGCTTTGTTCCACAGGGCTTTGGTCACGGCGACTGCGTTATCATCGCGGATGGAACCATGCATGTGATCGACTTTAAGTACGGTCTCGGAGTTCTGGTTTCTGCAGAGAACAACCCGCAAATGCTCTGTTATGCTCTTGGCGCGTTGGAGCTTCTGGATAGTCTCTATGAATTCGACCAGATCAGCATGACGATTTTCCAGCCACGAAGGGATAACATCAGTACCTCTACCATCTCGAAGGACAAGCTCCTCGCCTGGGCAGAAAACACACTCGCACCGACCGCTAAGCTGGCCTATGAAGGAAAAGGTGAATTCAAAGCCGGTGACCACTGCCAGTTCTGCAAGATCAAGGCCACCTGCCGCAAGCGAGCTGAATACAATCTGGAAATAGCCCACTACGATTTCGAAATGCCGGTCAATCTGGATCATACTGAGATCGCCGCAATTCTGGACAAGGCAGATCAACTATCCTCCTGGGTGGAGGACGTTAAGGAATACGCCCTGGCAGAAGCACTTCGCGGTACTCACTTCGATGGTTATAAGGTCGTCGCAGGCAGAGCTAACCGCAAATATGCAGATGAATCCGCTGCAGCCGCTGCCGTGATTGCTGCCGGGGCTGATCCATACGAGAAAAAACTCCTTAGTATCACCGCTATGACAGCACTTCTCGGCAAAAAGAAATTTGAAGAAATCCTGGGCGGCTTGGTCATCAAGCCTCAGGGCAAGCCGGTTCTTGTAAAGGCCGATGACAAGAGACCGGAGTACAATTCGGCAATCAACGATTTTAATGAATAAGGAGGACAATATTATTATGTCTAAGAATCAGAACCCTATGAAGGTAGTAACCGGCCCTGACACTCGCTGGAGCTATGTGAATGCATGGGAACCTAAGTCCATCAACGGTGGAGCACCTAAATACTCTGTCAGCCTGATCATCCCGAAGTCTGACACCAAGACTATCGCCAAGATCCGCGCTGCCATCGAGGCCGCATACCATGACGGCGAAGGCAAGCTCCGCGGCACTGGCAAATCTGTGCCTGCACTCTCTGTTTTAAAGACTCCGCTACGCGACGGTGATGCTGAGCGTCCGAATGATCCCGCTTATGCAGGTGCGTACTTTATGAATGCCAACAGCACTACTGCTCCCGGTATCGTGGACGCAGACTGCCAGCGTATTCTTGACCGCAGCGAGATATACAGCGGTGTCTATGGCCGTGCCAGCGTAAACTTCTATGCATTCAACTCCAACGGCAACAAGGGCATCGCTTGCTGTCTGAACAATCTCCAGAAAATTCGTGATGGTGAACACCTCGGCGGCAAGGCTAGTGCAGAATCCGACTTTGCCACCGACGATGATGACGATTTTCTTTCCTAAGCAGTAGTATTGACTCGGCTGGCGGCCGTTATGTGCCGTCAGCCTCTATGACAAGTGAGGTATTTCTATGGAAGTTTTGGTAACCTACGCAAATCAATTTGTGATCTACACCGTCTGCTATGCACTCGTTTTCGCGATCTATGGGTGTATCACTTACAACCTCCTGAAGTTCATCTTTCGGGTGGCGATAAATGCCTATAAACTCATCAAATCCGATTGGGATGCATGGCATTCAGGTAAGAAAAATAACGAGAAATGAGGTAATGGATATGACAACAATTGAGCATATGATGCTGGCATCTGTATTCGGCTGTGCCTGGGGATGGATCCTTGGCTCTATCATCTTCATCACGGCAGACCTGATTCATACCGCTATCCGCAAGTGTAAGGACAAGCGTGAAAAGCAGCGCCAGGAAGCAATGATGGCCGAAAATAAGAAAACAAACGAATAAGAAAAAGCATGGGCGGCAGGAGGTTTTCTCTATGCCGCCTATGTTGATTGGAGGTCTATATGGAAAAGATAAAAACACTGTCGCTGGATCTTGAGACCTATTCCAGTGTCAGTTTGAAAAAGGCCGGTGTATATCCTTACGCAGAATCACCGGATTTTGAGATATTGTTGTTTGGTTATTCCGTAAATGGCGGTCCAGTCCATGTCGTTGATATAGCCTGCGGTGAACAGATACCGGAGCCCGTATTGTCAGCACTCACCGATGATACCGTCATTAAATGGGCCTTTAATGCGTCCTTTGAACGTATCTGTCTGTCCTACTGGCTACAGCGCCATCACCCGGAGCATTTCAAAAGCTACAGCATCCCGGAGGATTCCGTCCAAAACTATCTGAATCCAGAAGCATGGCGCTGCTCTATGGTGTGGTCCGCATATATGGGACTTCCTCTGTCGCTGGAAGGAGCCGGTGCTGTATTAAAGCTGGACGACCAGAAGCTCAGCGAAGGAAAAGATCTGATCCGCTATTTTTGCGTACCTTGTGCACCGACCAAATCCAATGGTGGCCGCACTCGCAATCTTCCAGCGCATGCGCCGGATAAATGGACGTTGTTCAAGAAATACAATCTGCGCGATGTCGAAGTGGAAATGGCAATTCAGCAAAGGCTCCGCCATTATCCGGTCCCCGATTTTGTGTGGGAAGAATACCATCTGGATCAGGAAATCAACGATCGCGGTATTGCTATCGACATGGGCATTGTAGAAAATGCAATCTGCCTGGATGAACGCTCCAAAGCAGAACTGTCAGATAAAATGAAAAGCTGCACCTCACTGGAGAATCCCAACAGTGTGATGCAGTTGAAGGCGTGGTTATCTGAACATGGCATGGAAACCGATTCCCTCGGCAAAAAGGCTGTGGTCTCCATGCTTAAGGATGCACCCGCTGATCTACGAAGAGTTCTGGAACTCAGGCTGCAGCTTTCCAAAAGCAGCGTTAAAAAATACACGGCCATGCAGGACACCTTATGTGCCGATGGTCGTGCCAGGGGTATGTTTCAGTTTTATGGGGCCAATCGCAGCGGCCGCTGGGCCGGGCGTCATATCCAATTGCAGAACCTGCCCCAGAACCACCTGCCGGACTTGGAAGAAGCCCGCTCTCTTGTGAAAGCAGGCGACTATGATGCACTGCAGCTGCTATACGAAGATATTCCAGATACACTCAGCCAGCTGATCCGTACTGCTTTTGTCCCGAAGGAGGGGTACAAATTCATCGTTAGTGACTTTTCCGCTATCGAAGCACGTGTGCTGTCCTTCTTGGCCGGTGAAACCTGGCGTATGGAAGTCTTTGAGACCGGCGGCGACATCTACTGCGCTTCTGCCAGTCAGATGTTCCACGTTCCAGTTGAGAAACATGGCCGGAATGCTCACCTGCGCCAGAAGGGCAAAATCGCAGAACTGGCCCTGGGCTATGGCGGCTCTGTCGGTGCACTAAAGGCCATGGGTGCTTTAGAGATGGGTCTGCAGGAAAAAGAACTTCAACCTCTGGTAGCATCATGGCGTGAAGCAAACCCGAAGATCGTCCAATTCTGGTGGGACGTGGACCGTGCTGCGAAAGAAGCAATCCGGCTGAGGACAGAAGCCGAAACGCACGGCATTCGTTTCATATACCAAAGCGCCATGCTGTTTATTGAACTGCCATCGGGCAGAAGGCTTAGCTATGTAAAGCCCCGTATCGGAGAAAACCAGTTTGGTGGTGAAGCCATCACCTATGAAGGAACAGGCAGCACAAAGAAATGGGAGCGCATCGAGAGCTATGGTCCGAAAATCGTGGAGAACATCACTCAGGCTATCAGCAGAGATATTCTGGCTTACGCTATGAAGACCTTGAGTCACTGCTTCATCGTGGCCCATGTACATGACGAATTGATCATCGAATGCCCAAAGGCAGTATCCCTAAAGGCAATCTGTAATCAAATGGGAGGAACACCACCTTGGATCGAGGGACTGACACTCAGGGCAGATGGGTATGAGACTATGTTTTATAGGAAGGATTAAAACGCTATTATAAAGCACTATGCTTCGTCATTATTTTTTAGATGCACGTTGACCGTTGAGTTTCTCAGCTTTTCGGCTATTATTTCCAATCAGAGAGAAAAGGTATGGTTTCGAATTTTAGGAGTCTATTTTGAGACACTGCAAGAATACCACCAGTACCGCAGGGCATAATCAATGTCTCTGATGACTTTGAAATGCCTTATCCGGCACATAAGTTCTAAAAAAAGGCTTGAAATAAAGGGCTTTCGAGGTTCCACTGTGTTTCACAGCAGAGCTTCAGAAGCCCTTTTTCGGTTTATTCGATTGTTGCTGGCCAGTTCTATGACCTTTGGAACTTACCCCTCAAAAACGACTATCGGAGGAATAATTAAAATTTTCATCATTCTTCCTTGATCGCTTCGACACTTGACCCCATTTTCAATGTCAGATCTGTAAGGCTTTTCTCATATTAGGCCTTAGAAATGGTATTCCTTTGTTTTTGCCTGAGAAAAAGCAATCGATTCTTTCACTCATATGTGAGGGGGATCCCACTCATGTTTTTTTAATCTGTGTCCACGATATTCTCACATCCTTGAATCATTTGTCGAATTATTCATCACAGAACAGCACAAGATACCTTACACATCCTGTTCTTTTGATTTAACTCTGGTCTTCTTTGCAGGAGCAGGGATCGTAAAGTCAAGAATGTATTCAAACGTTGTGCCCATAGTGATATAGCTGCTTGGCCATCCGAATATTCCGATCTTATTCACCAAGTTACGGCGATCCCATATAATTGTGTTTCTAAATTCATAACCGGCTGCACGCATGGCATTGATGATGTTTATATGTAAGGGCACTCGTTTGCCATCAATCCAAGCGTCCGTGATATTTATAAGGATATGGGCTTTCTCTTGAAGGACAGGCATCATATCACGAAAGATATCGGATATTCGTTTCTCGAATGAATCAGCATCAAGTATTCCTAAATCACGGGGATCTTGGCTATACTGCTCAACTTTACCGAATTGTTCGTTTTTACGCAAATCACCACGGCGACTTTTGTTTTTGCGCTCTCTGTTCAGTATATTGGCATATGGAGGCGATGTAAAAATCAGCTTAACCTTTCCCGGCGCAACACGGTTCACGATATTTCTGGCATCATCACAAAACGCCATTTGTTTACAATGACAGTCAGCGGGTGGGGCTGAAACACGGGAATTTGAAAGATCAACATACTCCTGTTTTAGATCGAAACCTAATGCATTTCGATCCAAATCTTGTGCTGCAAGAAGAGTAGTTCCAGATCCGACAAAAGGATCTAATACAAGTTCGCCTCTGTGGGTGAACTGTTCAATAACTCTTTTGGCCATAGCAATAGGAAATACAGCAGGATGAACCGACTTGTCCCTTATGTCCCTTGGCTCGTACACAAACTGCCATACTCCTATTTGATTCTTCATCCAATCTCTGGCTTCTATGCAAGAAAGGAAGCCTTTCTTACAATCGCAAAGCCGTGCGTTATCAATGTTTATGAAATCGGTAGTTAACATTGTTCAAATTCCCTGCTTTCCTTAAACCTGCTCTGTGCAAAATCAAAAAACTCTTGATTGATTTCAAACCCTATGCAGCTTCTTCCAAGCCGGTCGCTAACTATCCAAGTTGTGCCTGTTCCTAAAAAAGGATCAAACACAAAGCCACCTTTCGGACTTCCACACAGCACAATCTGTTCAACAAGTTTCTCTGGGAATGTTGCCGTGTGGCTACCATTGAGAGGTTGTGTATTGATAGCCCAGACATCGCCAGGATTTTTCATGCGACCATTTGCACCAAGAATCTTGATTGCGTCCAAGTCAAAGAAATACTTCTTGTTTAGTACAAAATGAAAGACGTGTTCATATGTGTTGTTAAGACGATCAGTGACGCTGGCAGGAATCCTATTAGGCTTTTGCCAAATAATATCGTCACGCAACAACCATCCTCTTTCCTGCATCTCAATAGCAAACCGAGATGGTATGAGCAGGAGCTGCTTGTTTTGGTATAACTTCCCATTTTGCTTAATCTTCGGTTGAAGCGGTTTAGTCGTAAAATACTTCTCTTTACGATCCTTTTGAGTTTGCGTAATGTTTCCTTTGTCGTCTAAATATTTGCTCCAAGCACCGGCCCCTGACCCAAAATACGTGTCACCAACATTGATGAAAATATTAGCGGTCGGTTTCAGGTATGGACGAAGTTCATCAAAAAAGTCTGCAAGCCTTGATACATAAGCTTCAGGAGTTTTTTCTGAACCTATTTCGCCTTCGCCATTATAAACACGTTTAGCCCAATACGGTGGTGACGTTACCAACAGATCAATTGAAGCAGGTTCTACCTGTTTTACTAACTCAAGTGTATCGCCACAGGCAATCAAGTGTTTCATTCTGCTTCCTCCTTCGGAGCCTCTGCAATACGCAAGATTAGCTCACTCTTCTCCTGATCTAAATATATTGAGAACTTTGTTGTGCCTTTTTCGATCGGAAGGTTATTCAGAATCGATTTTGGTAAGCGGATACGCATATCTTGCTGTAAAGCATATGTATCAAGATAAATAGGTTCTTTAGCCATGTTGGTCTCCTTTAGCCCTGAATTTAGGACTATTATAGCACTATTTCAGTCCGAAATCAACCAGAATAGGACGGATTATTTTTAAACTGTTCTTGAAGGGGTACCCTTTAAACAATTATGTGCTGCTGATATAAGTCGGTTTTTGCCGCAGGCCTGATCCGGAATTTCGTCCCGTGATTGTGTCCAGTACGTGCGTCAAAATCAACATAAATTGCTCCAACCTCGATGAGGTCTAAAAATCTCTCCAGCGTAGGATCAACATAGGCTTCGATCTCATTGTACTTAAAGCACTCAGCGCCTGAAATATAGCGTGTTTCAGCTTTTACATACATGAGGTTGTTGAGTTTTGTGCTCAGCTTTTGAGAAATGTCCGCAAAAGTCCAGTACGGATTCGGATCAATATCTCTTGTACCGACACCATCCCTTATGAATTTGCGCCACTCAGCATGGCGATCATCAATCATTCGGTAGTCAAAGGAAATGAAAATACATTCAGCGTTCCAGTCAATATTTACCTTAAACCCACGGTCGCTGCAAGAGGTTGCATTAATGGTTTGTCGGAAACTTCTTTCGTTCATCGGATAGAGAGTCCCCGCATTTTGATGAGGCCACCCATAAAACGGAAGTAGAATCTGCGGAACTATTCGTGCATTTCGAGGTTTAGGCTCACTGTGGAATAGTGTTAACAACGATCCCGTCTCGGCTCGTTGGCTTTTCAATTCCCAATCTCCAAAATCGGGTAACTGAAGGTTGTTTTCAGCAACGTCAAGAAGATCCTCCAACGTATTGCCTACACCACCGGCATTGCCAGGACGTTGATTTCTGACCCATCCCATTTCTTTGATTTCTTGTAATCTGATTCTAAGCAAATCCAAATCGTGCTCTCTCATTTTATTACCTCCTACATGATCTTCTCGACACTTTCGAACAAGCTATCTAATTTTCTTATTGGTATTCTTATGTGTGGTCCTCGATCATGAGGAACCTTCTTTCTGAAATCTGAAGCTGGCTGATCAATACACAGGTCCATTACAACAGCACCAGATCCGATTGCATCATAAATGTTTTTTGGCGAGCTCAAAATAAACGCCTCTACAAAATGAAACTCTTCATTCTTAGAATTGGTAGTCCCTCTCGTCTCGGCCAAGGCAAGTAGAACCTGTTTTATTTTTCCGTGACCGCTTGTCAAATCCCATGTTGCTAAATACTCATCTTGAAAAAACAAATCGACACACGCGTCACCATTCCCACGCAGTATAAAACCGAGTCTGTTGACTTTGTTCCCATATATGGTGGTAAAGAGTTTTCGCTTAAGTGATCCGTCCCTCTGAGACGGTTTCTCATAACTAAACCTATCAAATATTTGATTGGGGGTTAATCCTGCCGTTGATGTTTGGTGGAACAGAGTTAATGTACTTGCTTTGTTTTTCTTTTTCCGCATTCCTTTAAGCTCATATGTACCCAAATCAGCAAGATGTAGATTGTTCTCAGCAACGCCAAATTCACGTTCTAAAATCTGGCCGACGATTCCATCGTCCTTTCTAAACATATCCGCAGGAACACTAATAAAGCCTTTATCTCTGATCTCCTCCATCTTCTGAATGACTTTTTCCTTAGTCCACTCCATACACTTAATCCTTTCCTACAAGAGAGATACAGCCTGCCGTATCGCGCAACAGGTCCTTTCCGCATATCTTATTCTGTTATCGTTCCGTCCTTGATATGGTAACTGATACTATGCTCATTACAAAACGCTACTACATCCGCAGCTCTGTCATTGAAGAACTGCTTGTGTTGCGTATAAGCAGTAACTTCGGTGTTGTAGTTCATTCGACCAAATATAATCCGGTCAACGAAGCTCACTTCCTCCAGCAACACCTGCAAGTTTTGTTTGTAGATATTGGGTGTCGGGAACGGTTCAATGCTCACCCATGTAATGCAGCCCGCATCATGTAGTGCTCTTAATGAGTCGAGCCGTTCTTTTAAAGATGCAGACCCTGGTTCCATGTGCTTTCTAAACTCTTCGTTTGTGGTAATCAATGTGATACCATACTCGTTCTCCCTTGAGAGTTCTGCCAGTTCAATTGGCAAAATACCCTTTGTAAGAACAGAGCACTTTATCCCGGAGTCATTGAGCCGCTTGATTGATGCCAAACTCATCCTCTGTATTTCGGGATACTGATACATAAATGGATCCGTTGAAAAACACAACTGAACAGATTTGATTTTATCCTTCAAACGAGGAATCTCCTTGTCCAGTAGTTCAAGCGTATTTGACACCAGATAGGGCTCCAACCATTCCTCGTAAGATTTTATTTGCCCGAAACGCTTCTTCATCATAAAAGCATAGCAGGGATATTTGCAGCCATGAGCGCAGCCTTGAATATGATTCATCGTATAGTCGCCATACTCTACACCGGTTTTGTAAAGCATGGTTTTTCTTTCAATATAGCCTTTTACCTTCTTCATTGGATCAGCTCCTATCAACAAAACTTATGGTGCTTCGACTTACGCTGGCACCATGGTTTCGCTTCAACTCATCTTTTATCTGAGGGCGGAATCCATCAGAAGGAAAAACCGGATGACTATCGAGAAGTGCCCATACTTCATTCAGCGAGACATTTGTCCTTCCGTTAAACGACTTCTGGATGTATTCAGCGATATCTTTTACATAAAAACAAAACTCATCGGTAAGGGTCTTGGGCCTGCCAGCACCATCAAAATCCAGTATCAACTGGTTTTCTAAGCCATGTGTATTCTTCGTTGACGATTTGCCACCGAAAGTCTGCCACGCAGACTGCTTATATAATCTGAATCCTTTAATGTTACTCGTACAGTGAATCAGATTGTAAACAATCGCATTTTTCTCGTTGAAAAATGGGAAAGCCGCAATATAGTACTGGTAGCCGTTATTACGATGCAGAGCTTTGATGATGTCCTCGATGCGTTTTTCATATGCCTTTTTGTCGCTTCCATAAGGAATAAGGTTCTCCAGATCCATTAAATATGTCTGCTCGTATTTATTTCTGGCTTCATCTTTTTTAACCATCTTTACGGCTCTCATAGAATCAGAAACCATGTGGTTAAGAATAACCTCACTCCAGTTATTGATGAACGGCATAATTGCATTCCAATCAATAGTGGCTTCATACGGATCGTAAACAAGAAGGTAGTGCTTTTTATTAGACATTGTCTGACCTAATCGCTTGGCCAGGTCATTTCCATCCTCAGTCGTAATATGTACATGAAAATTGCGGCTATCATTCGGCATTAAACCTTTTAGATGTTCTGTCCTTGCGTCGCACAGATCACTAAAAAACAAATCAATCTGCTTATACGGATATTGTCCTGCAACATTTCGGAGATACTTTGCGACACGAACCGGCGTACCGAACACCTGCTTTCCATCATCGTCAACATATTCTCCGCTGTTAGACATACAATCAATAAAAACAAGTCCAGAGCAATATTGATTTTGAAGTAGCTTGTGCGCCCACGCCTCTACATATTTTTCGATTAGCTCAAACTTTTTAATCGTATGTGGATTAGCGTGACCGATAATTGCATCACTGCTACTCATTACTTGTTTCCTCCTCAGGAATAAGATCCATGATGTCTCCGATATTGCACTCCAATGCTTTACAGATTTTCATTAAGACTTCCATGCTCACGGTTTCTCCCTTTGACAGTTTCGTAAGCGTTGAACCTTCAATGGCTGTGGAATGGGTGATAAGAGAATATAGGTAGTACTTATCATAGTCCACCGATTCATTGATACCAAGCTCCTGAAATGTTTGGTATAACTGTTCAATCTCTTGCCAAACGTCTTGTTCCATTGATTTTTATTTAATAGTTTTATTCTTTTCAAAGGTAACTTATTTAATACGCTCAACCAAAGAAAATAACGACTTACTGCTACATTTTTTGCATGTGTGGGTGAAGATGTTGGCCCAGTTATTATTCTTGGGGATTTAAAAATTTCCGTGCGTCACCCAAATTTTCTTCAAAACGCCGCCACATATACCCGTATGGCTGATTCGTGGAATAATCACAAAAAAGTGACAAAGTCAGGAAAAGACATTACTCTTTACTTTTTAACGCCTCCTTCAATGCCAAACCTTTTGCCGTAAGACGATATTTTTGATTTTGACTATTAGGCTTATCAGGTATAGTCAGTTCTATATACCCATTATTAACAGCTGGTACCAAATAATCTGTTCTAAAATAATCTCTATTCTTAATGGATAACAATTCCTGCAATTCCGAGCGTCCTTTTTCTCCGGATAAGACAGAAAGGAGTTTCTTTACTTGCGCACTTGCATGGTCACTTGCATGGTCACTTGCATGGTCACGGCCACTAATAGGAAAAGTTATGCGAATAAAATTATCGGTAAACTTAAAACTATCTTCACCGTACGCTCGTAAAATACGGGGAATACCGGATCCCAACGATTCTACCAATTCAATATCGCGATAAACACGCATCAACTCCTTATTACGAGGAATAGAGATACCATTGAAAAACTCTTCCTTGGAAAGAGATTCTGGTAAACGGCCTGCAGAGGTTATCTCAAGTCTATCGGGAAAAATTTCGAATTTGGGAGGCACCTCAAAGGAGTAATCATTATGAACTATCGCATTGATAACAGCCTCACGTAAAGCAATCTTATCCCATAATGGAGTTTCAACACGCTCTACAGGTGTTATAGTTGCAGCAACCTTGTTCTCAATATCGAGTTTTGCCAACACACTCTTAGTCGCTTTTATGAGAGAACAATATCCGTACTCATTGTTTTCTACCAAGTCACAACGATCAAAACTTGAATACTTGGTCACTTTAACCGAATTGCCATTCTCGTCAGCTAAAAGATATGCTACATAATTGTATTTCCCATCTTCTGTAAGCAATTCCAATGTTCGCTTAAAATTATCGTTAAGCCTTTTACCTCGTTCATCATAATAAATACGCAATTGCTCGAAACTTAAATCCTGCCGATTAGATACGATGCGCCCGATGGAATTACGAGTTCGCATAGCAAACAAACGATCAATCTGCTCTTGTGGCATAGGTTCAGCCGAAGTTCCTACACGCATATAGACACCACGAGGAGTCATACCATACTTGGTTTTGAAATATGGTTTTTCAATACCGCTTGCTACTGTAACCTTGATGATACTACATCCATCCTTTTGTTCTTCGGCAATATCAAACAAACCCATCGCAGAAGGAGAAATGTTGTGCTTAATGCGGTCTTTCAGCCTCAACATACAATCATCAACATCAGTTACCCCTACCGTTGACCCATCTTTATCAATACCGATATAAATAAACCCTCCCTCCTTGTAATTGAGAAATGCTACAATCTCCTTTTCTATATCAAGTTCTGGAGTCAATTCTCTTTTATATTCTATACGATTTGTTTCTGTCATAAATATTAAAATTTGCATGTCCACGTGTGACAACCACATAAAATGTGTTATCTTGTTCTGGTAAAATATCTTCTATGTTATGAAAATCTCTGCAGTAAACTTCATCTGCCTGTGGAAGCTTCTCTGGGTCTGCAAATTCTTCTCTGTCATCGATCATAATCGTGTAGAAATCTAAAAATTTCGCAATCCAGTTAGTGATTCTAAAAAAGA
>OQVT01001677.1_pt1 | contig 14132 bp, 14 predicted proteins | sample 1691561 | NCBI WGS metagenome assembly OQVT01 (sample SAMN03418260, study PRJEB22391) | human gut metagenome | biome: human-gut; feature: organic feature; material: feces | host: Homo sapiens | place: Tanzania | collected 2013-01 | reverse complement strand
GAAGGTCTGCTTCTGTTTTAGTGAGACAGTACGCAGTAATAATAAAATCCTTACTAATACTACGCATCAGTTGTCCACTAATATTCAGAACATAGCCCTTCGAATTGATTCTATTTTCGGCATCCTGATTAGCTTCGACCGTAAAGATCGGTTTCATACTAATTGTATATGCTGATAGGTAATCCTTTGACGCTATCTCCGGATTTTCCCCCAGCCCAAACCGTACGTGCGAGTTTCCCCGCATACGGCTTTCCATCGTGTCATAACCCGACTAGAATCCTTCGCTCCATCCGCATTACCAGACTTCAACACTACTACGATTCCTCTGCCCTTGTTTATTAAAACAAGTTCCAACGTTCCACTGAATCTATCATTGAAATATTTTAGGTGCATTGTATTCTATATAACCGTTTCGTGGGACTTTCATAACGGAGACAGATTACTCATCCTAGTTATATAGCCGTAACAATATTCGTGTTCCTCACCATGATATTTCGACACCCGCATTACATAGAACGCGACTTCACCGAGCTTCTGACAAGTTAATGCCAGTCGGAGTATTAGTGGGATCATTGCTGATCCTCGATTCAGTAGTTCACATATATTTATGCGCTTATGCTTTTCACATAAGAACGTTGCGCGCCTCCGTCGTAATCAGCACCCAAAGCTTCTAGATAGCCATTCGACATACCAACCGATTCAATGAATGCGTTATTCGGATCTCCCTCTATAACTGGGTAAAACTGATAAATACGTTCACCAAACTTCATCGGCCTTGTTCTAACCGTTGTTGCAAGATCGATCTTTGCCGGAAACTGACCATTGTAGTTATCGAGAGGATAACGGGTTACATACACATGCTTATCCGCTAACTCATCCTTAGCTACGATATAAAGAAGGTCCGTCATTGTCATTGGCCGATTTACCGGGGTTTCTGCCTCGTTTTTGTAATAACGACCAGTAAACGCAATCTTACCGGTTACACCGTTCTCATTCCCTGGCAATTCAACCGGATCAAACCGACTAGATGGCGAGTTAATAAAACGACTGATCATTTTAGTAACCGCATTCTCGTCATAAGAACTCGTTACTGTAATGTATTCGATCTTACCGTTCTGAATTACTGGGAATTTACCACCCTGAATAAAGTTCCGTTCAAACCAAAGCTTTACTGCTCTGACCATAAACGGGAAGAACATTGCACATGCACGACCAAGTGGTACCGATACTGTACCGTATCGAGCCATGATTTCAGACATTTCGTTAGTGTGCAATGCCGGGGAGGAAATAACCATAAGACCGGAATAGTCGATGTTCTTGGACATCATTGCCCGTCGCAACATACCAAATTTTGATGGATTACCCTTTACCTTCTCAATAACAGATGACCTGCGTGAGATATTTGCAGAACTATACCGACAACGATATCCCATAGAACGCATTCGCCCTATCTCAGACTATGGTAACGACGATGAACAATCCATGCGGGCCAATAATACTTCGTGTTATTGCTATCGCAAAGTGGCAGGAAGTAAAACACTCTCTAAACATGCACGAGGATTAGCTATCGACATCAATCCTCTCTACAATCCATGCGTGCGACGCCGCAAAGATGGAACGCTCTATATACAACCTTCTACTGCCCGCAGATATGCAGACCGTCGGGCTTCCTTTCCCTATAAGATAACAGAACGCGACCTATGCTATCGTCTGTTTCGTCAACATGGTTTTGTCTGGGGAGGACATTGGCGTACAGTAAAAGACTATCAACACTTCGAGAAATAGTCATGTTTTGCTATCTTAGGAGTTGCTTATCTTTCTATCATTTGCATAAGGTGACGCCGTAATCAACATTTTTTATGGAAATCACTATGAATATGATGTTTCTTTGTCTTATTCTTAATTACTAAAATATAGTACCATTGTTGTCTGGTAAAAATGAGACGGAGAGTGCCTTCTATTTGCCAGAAAGTAATAACTTATTTTATTAAACGATATGATACAACGTCACGAGATTTTACAGTAACCTTACGGACGATTTTGTTCTTTAAATTTGTTTTGCCCTCCATCTTATGTGTCCAAAGGTTATAGACTTTATATATGTTCGTATTGAAAGCTGTGCTCATTTTACTCACTTGCGAATCAATAAAATTGAAATCTTGCCAATTTAGTTCACACACAATGTTATTCTGTGTGGGATTAAGAATGGTGAAAGCCCAATCGCCACCTGCCAAAGGCTTAAACCAGAATTGTAGTCCATCACGGTCGCAATAGTGCAGGCCTTGAATGCCAAGTGTGTCTTGATTGATTGCTATCATCTCCTTGTTCATAATAATATTGCGAGTAGCCTCACTCATGTTGCGTAGGTCGTTTCCAAGTATCAGTGGACTGGCCATCATACACCACATGGTAAAGTGGGCACGATCCTCGTTTTCTGTCATACCATTGCCCACCTCCAGCATGTCGGGGTCGTTCCAGTATCCCTTGCCTGCATACTGACGCAATGAGTCGTTGAATTGGATGCACTGCATCACACCAAACTGTGTGTAGCCTGGGAATACACGCAAAGAATCGAAATGACACCATATATCGGGTGTGGTACGCCATGAGTGGCCAATCTCACGAGCCCATTTCCAAGGTTGACTATTGCCCCATTCGCACATACTTAGGAAAATAGGACGACCAGCAGAACGGAGAGCGTCGCTAATGAGTTGATATGCTCCTTGGGGATTCACATTGGTGGTATTACACCAGTCGTATTTCAGATAGTCCACTCCCCAACGGGCATATTGGATAGCATCTTGATATTCGTGTCCGAGTGATCCTGGTCTGCCTGCACAGGTTGCAGAGCCAGCATCACTATAGATGCCAAGTTTAAGCCCTTTACTGTGAACATAGTCGGCCACGGCCTTTATGCCGTTTGGAAACTTTATCGGGTCGGCCTGAATAAACCCGTCGGCATCACGTTTCCCATGCCAACAATCATCGATATTGATATAGGTATAACCCGCATCGCGTAGCCCTGTTTCTACCATCACATCAGCGATGCTCTTGATGATGTCCTCAGAGATATTACCTTGAAACTTGTTCCATGTGCTCCATCCCATTTGAGGGGTGTTTGCCAAATGTTCCCACTTCTGTGCCTTGCAAGGCATTGCCATCATGGTAAGTATGCCAATGATGACGATAAATTTGTTTGATAATTTCATAATAATATAATATCTGTTTGTTTAAGTTTCTAAAAAAACTGTTTTTGTTTCACTTTACTTGTGGGTAAGAATGTTACGGCTACAGCTCCTCCCTTTGGGATGTTTTTGAGTGATGTCGTTTTCACAACTCTGGGGTGTTTGCCTGTGACGCGTTCAATATCATCGGCCAGCATATTTGCGGTAATATTTACGACTTTATACTCTTTAGTATCGGTATATATCACAGCTTCGCTTAAAGGGAAATAATCTTGTATTCTGGCCTCTGAAACGGCTGGCATGCTCTTTTTGACAGGTAGATTTGTTGTCACGTTTAGGTGGTTGCTGATGTGTGGTAGTGCTTGATTAACTGGTGGCATGTGGGAAGTCCCAGGTGTTTGGGCATCCGATGGCATGACAACGATGATAATCAATAGTAATAAGACAAACAGTTTTAGTTTCATACGTGATGAAGATTATATATATTGACTACAAAGTTAAGAAAAAAAAACAAGAACTACAAGCAAATACCATTATCTATGCTAAAAAAATATATGTGCCCAAAGCCGCAGTTGTTGTATATAAAACGCTGAGGGGTAGAAGCAATATGCTGACAAAATTGTTGATTGCTAATTTAGCGATGAGATTATTTGAAATTATTGCTGGCTGCTAAAACTTTTGCAAACAGCATATATTGGGGCAGATACTTCTCACGAGGTATCAGTCCTTTGGGTTATCTTTGTTTTTGTTAGAAATAATAATATCATGAGCGAAGATAGTCATTTTACTGGACAACAATAAAAAACATCATTTCATTTGCTGAATTCAAAATAAAATCCTACTTTTGTTGCTTGTCAAAATGTGGGTAAAGTAGAAATCATAATGAATAAGATGAAAAATATGGCAGTTGTTGTGTGTCTGGTTATGTGTCTTGGTGCACAAGGACAAAATGAGATAAACGTAAAAAGCCTGGCAGAAGGGGACTTGCTCTTCTGTGTGGCAGAAAACGGTAATAACATTACCGATGTGACAACAGGACTTGATGGAAAACAAATAGATCATGTGGCGATTTTTCATAAAGACAAGGGGGCGGCATTTGCACTTGAGGCGATACACCAAGGGGTGTGCCTCACTCCAATAGATAGTTTTATGGCAAGGCGACAGACTGTGGTGGTGGCGCAACTCAAAGATACTACTGGTGTGACACGCTCGGTGGAACGGGCTATGCAGTTTATCGGTACACCATACGATTTCAATTTTATGCCGTCAGATAGTGCGATGTATTGTAGCGAACTGGTGCAAAAATGCTATAGGACACCGCATGGTGAACTGGTGTTTAATCCCATCCCCATGTCGTTTCATGACAAGACGGGAAAAGTGACTGCCTATTGGAAGGAGTATTATGGTTGCCAGGGTTTGGAAGTTCCGGAAGGAAAGCCTGGAAGTAATCCTGGCAACTTGTCGAGAAGTGAAAAGATTGTTGTTCGGGGGAAACTGCGACAATAGTCAATTGATACCAAATTGCTCTATAATTGAAAAAAATCCTCCAAATGGAGTGAGTTTCTCAGATTTTATTTGTACTTTTGCCATATCATTCAGAGTTTTATTTAGGAAATTAGGTATAATTGATCAATAAGATGCTTATGTTGCATATAGTAAGCAAAATCAAAGAAAAGCCAAAAACATTATTTATATGTGTTGGTCTTGGACTGCTTTTACTTTGTATCTTTTTGAACTTTATATATAGACCATATGCTTATTCCAGACATTTAAGTGATTTTCATATTTCAGATAGCTACACCAGTTTTTTAGGAGTCCCTATGGGAGTGTGTTACATACAGGGATGTCTTCGTGCTCATAAGCAACAATCCATTGTTGGAAGTATATTAGAATCCATGTTAATTCTTATAGGCTTTGAATTCGTCGATGCGTTTTTCACTAAAAATGTCGACTGGATAGATATTTCAGCTGCGTGCTTAGGTGGATTTTTTACGTATATCATTTATTATTATTTTAAAACACATCGTCCGATTAAGTGAGATAAACTACAATAGGTAAAAGACAAATCATATATACAACATTTTAGTTTTCATAAAAAATTCGCCCACCACTACCATCTATATTGATGTATAAGCGGAGTTACTGATGTTTATCATCACTTTTTCAAACCTTGATAATATTTTTATCAAACGTTGGATAATACCTTTGTCAAACGTTGGATAACATCTTTGTCAAACGTTGGAAAATACCTTTGTCAAACGTTGGATAACATTTTTGTCAAACGTTGAAAAAACCTTTGCAAAACGTTAGACTACATCCTTGTCAAAAGTTGAAAAGCCCTTTGCCAAACGTTGAACTATACTTTTGTCAAACAATGGAAATACCTTGTCAAAACGTTGTCATAAAGAATATCAAACTGTTTTATTCCTGAGCGACATTCTTTATTTTGATGGAAAGTTTATGAGCAGCGCGGATATGCTTACGAAATTTGGTGGTCGATGGGTGGTCGAACCATCGGGATTTGACCACCACCTAAAGTGTTGTCTGATAGCGTGATGCGTACTTCTGTGGTCGAGTGGTCGAAATTTTCTTGAAAACTAAAATAACTATACGCGTAAGCGGTGCTATCCATTCGCCTACGACTATATCATCTGCCAACAACTATGGCACAGCAGCCAAAGTGTTGACAAAGGATGACAAAGAGTGACAACTTCTTCCTCAAACGCTTATGCCGATAAGGCTACTCGGTGAGATGGTTGGTTGATAGGGTGTATTTATGATGGGGAAATACAGAAGGTAAGGCATGGTGAGGCGGTTGTGTGTTGACGAAGGCTAGTGTGGAAATGGTCGAGGAAGTGTTTGTTGTAGGATGTCATAATAAGGAAAATCCCAAGCGCATGGGCTTCAATATCAGAAGCCATGCGCTTAGGATGGGGGATAAATGACTAACGGCTATCGGATGAACAGCAGTTCGCGGTATTTGGGTAGTGTCCATAGTCCGTCCTCAACAATCATTTCAAGATGGTCTATCTCGTAACGGATGGCATCCATATGAGGCTCTACAGTATCGTGATAGGCGATGGCACGCTGTTGGATGGACTCGATATGATTGGCTACACGACGGGCATCGGTTAGTTCTTCTACCAGTTGTTCAATCTTCTCGGTGCGCTCTGCAATCTCTTCAATAAGTTTCATATTGCGTGAGGAGAGTCTGTCGGCCTTTTCTGCACTAAAGACGTCTTTCATGCCCTGCACGTTTTTAATGAGTTTGCTTTGGTAGTGGGTTGAGACAGGGATGATGTGGTTCATTGCGAGGTCGCCCAATACGCGTGCTTCAATCTGCACAGTCTTGACATACATCTCCCATTTTACTTCGTTGCGAGCTTCAAGTTCTTTGCGGTTCATGACCTTGGTCTGTTCGAACATGCGGACGCTCGACTCGTCGAGGTAGCGCTCGAATATGATGGGACATGACTTTTCGATGTCGAGACCACGTTGACGTGCCTCTTCTACCCATTCGTCGGAATAGCCGTTGCCATCGAAGCGCACGGGTTTGCAGGTGCGTATATCTTCGCGCAGCACATCGAGAATAGCAGAAATTTTGTTTTCGCCCTTGTTGATGAGTGCATCGACACGCTCTTTGAAAGATACGAGGGCTTCTGCCATCGCTGCATTGAGTGCTATCATGGCCGAGGCGCAGTTGGCTGCGGAACCGGGAGCACGGAATTCAAAGCGATTGCCGGTGAAAGCAAAAGGCGATGTGCGGTTGCGGTCGGTATTGTCGATGATGAGGTCTGGAATCTGTGGAATATCTATTTCCATGCCCTGTTTGCCCTTTAGGTTGAAGAGCTCGTTTTTCTCACTCTTTTCGATATGGTCGAGGAGTTCGTTGAGTTGCTTGCCCAAGAATGACGAGATAATGGCAGGTGGTGCTTCGTTGCCACCCAAGCGGTGGGCATTTGTGGCACTCATAATAGATGCTTTCAACAGTCCGTTATGATGAAAAACAGCCATCAAGGTCTCAACGATGAAGGTGACGAAGCGCAGATTCTCCTCAGGAGTCTTAGCTGGGGCGTGGAGTAGTACGCCATTATTGGCAGACAAGCTCCAGTTGTTGTGCTTGCCCGATCCGTTGATGCCGTCAAAGGGCTTCTCGTGGAGCAACACTCGGAATCCGTGTTTGCGGGCCACCCTTTTCATGAGCGACATGAGCAGCATGTTGTGATCGACAGCCAGATTGCACTCTTCGAAGATGGGGGCTAATTCAAACTGGTTGGGGGCAACCTCGTTATGGCGGGTCTTTACAGGGATGGCCAGTTCGAGAGCTTGTATCTCAAGGTCTTTCATAAAAGCCTGTACGCGGTCGGGGATGGTTCCGAAATAGTGGTCGTCCATCTGTTGGTTTTTCGCACTCTCATGTCCCATTAGGGTGCGACCTGTCATTAGTAGGTCTGGGCGTGCAGAATAGAGTCCTTCGTCAACAAGAAAATACTCTTGTTCCCAACCCAGATTGACCTGCACTTTATTGACATCGTCATAGAAATACTGGCAGACATCTGTTGCAGCTTTGTCTACGGCATGGATAGATCGTAATAGCGGAGCCTTATAGTCGAGGGCTTCGCCAGTATAGGCAATGAAGATGGTGGGGATACAGAGTGTGTCGTCGATGATGAACACTGGACTTGTGGGGTCCCAGGCAGAATAGCCTCGTGCCTCGAATGTGTTTCTGATGCCGCCATTGGGGAAAGAAGAGGCGTCTGGTTCCTGTTGTACCAACAGTTTACCTGAGAATTTTTCTATCATTCCGCCTTTGCCATCGTGTTCTACGAAGGCATCGTGTTTCTCGGCAGTTCCTTCGGTGAGTGGCTGAAACCAGTGGGTATAGTGGGTTACCCCCATTTCTTTTGCCCATTGTTTCATGCCAGCCGCTACGGCATCGGCTATGGAACGGTCCAATCGGGCGCCGTTGTCCATCACGTCGATCATCTTGTTGTAGATGTCGGCAGGTAGGTATTTATACATCTTTTGTCGGCTGAATACGTATTTGCCGAAATACTCTGATGGTCTCTCGCTTGGTGCCTCCACATCGAGTGCATGCTTCTTGAAGGCTTCTTCCACCACTTGGAATCTTAGATTGTTTGCCATATTCTGTTTGAGTTGTTTGTTGTTTGCTTGTTGAAGAGAGTTGATAGTCAGTCGATGAATCGCTTGGTGATATCATCGTAATGGTCTATGCGTCGGTCGCGAAGGAAGGGCCACCAACGGCGTACCTGTTCGGAGCGTTGCAGGTTGACATCGATAATGGCTGTGGTTTCGCTGTCGCGTGGTGCTTCGTAGAGCAGTTCACCTTGCGGGCCGGCAACGAACGAGGTGCCCCAGAACTGTATTCCGTTGGTTTGTTTGCTGGGGTCTGGTTCGTGGCCGGTACGATTGACGGTCACTACGGGTAGTCCGTTGGCTACTGCGTGGCCACGTTGTACGGTTTGCCAAGCCATGCGCTGACGTTCTTGCTCATCGGGTGTGTCGCTACTCTCGTAACCGATGGCGGTAGGATAGATCAGCATATCTGCTCCCTGTAGTGCCATCAGACGTGCTGCTTCAGGATACCATTGGTCCCAGCAAACCAGTACGCCAAGTCGGCCTACAGAGGTCTGGATGGGGTGGAACCCCAAATCGCCTGGTGTGAAATAGAATTTCTCGTAGTATGCTGGGTCATCGGGGATATGCATTTTGCGGTATTTTCCTGCTATAGAACCATCTTTCTCTAATACTACTGCCGTGTTGTGATAGAGTCCGGGTGCACGTCGCTCAAACAAAGAGGTGACGATGACCACTTGGAGTTCGCGTGCCAATGCTCCGAAGAAATCGGTAGAAGGGCCTGGGATGGTTTCTGCCAAGTCGAATAGATCGACATTCTCGGTCTGACAGAAGTATAGCGAATTGTGGAGTTCCTGCAGAACGATGAGTTCTGCACCCTGTTTGGCGAGCGAACGTATGCTCTCTGCCAGTCGTTGGCGGTTGTCTTGTATGTCCGCTGTATTGTGCTGTTGAATGATTCCTGTTTTCATCTTAGTAATACTGCATGGTGCAACAATGTAACGATCCGTGTTGCCGGATGACAGCGCGACAGTCGATACCAATGATTTCTCTATCTGGGAAGGCCTTGCCGATGGTGCTTATGGCTTCTTGGTCAAGGTCCGGTTGGTTGTAGGTGGGTACGAGGACGGCGCCATTTATCACTAGGTAGTTGGCATAGGTGGCAGGTAGTCGCTCGCCATCATCATAGATGGGACGTGGCATGGGTAATCGGAGCAATCGGTAGGGATGTCCGTCGATGGTGCGTAGCTGTTGGAGTTCTTGCTCCATGAGCAACAGGTCGGGATGTTCGTCGTCGGCCCCTATATATAATAAGGTGTCGTTAGGAGCTATGCGTACCAGTGTATCAATATGTCCATCGGTATCGTCACCTATGAGCGAACCATGGTTGATCCAGACAATGCGTTCTGCTCCGAGCCATTCTTTCAGTTGTTGATCTATCTCTTGTTGTGTAAGAGGTTGGTTGCGATGTGGCGCCATCAGGCAACAGGTGGTAGTGAAGATAGTGCCTTTGCCGTCGCTTTCAATAAAAATTTTTCCGAGCAGAGAAGCGTATTCAAAAATGCATTGCATCTATTCAGCGGGGCAGCTACCGGAATTATGAGATTATCATTATAGAAAATAACAGTAAAAGCGAAGAAATCAAATCTCTCAAAGCCAAAAACAGCCTGAAAGATGAGGAAATAGCGTAGGTGGTAGCGTAGAATAGGGAGTTTGGAGAGAGGAGGTAGCGGATTTGTAGTGGAGAGTGGGAAATATGTGCTGAGAAAGTAGGTTCTTAATGTGAGAAAATAGCGGAAGTCGAGTGAGGAAATGGAAGAAATGACGTTGCAAAAGTAGCGGAAGTGGGGCGGAAAAGGGGAAGGCAAACTTTGGAAAAGGAGGAGATGCTATGGGAGAAGAAATCTGTCTTTGGTTCTACTGTTTTCGGTATTCGTTTATGTTACAGGAAATTCTTATCTTTGCAGACGGAAACAAAAAAACAGTGATATGGAAAATGAAAACTTCAAACTTGCAGGACAAAAAGGTCGTAATGCTACTTTGACGATGCCGGCTTTGATGCCTAAGGTTTACATTTGGATGACATTGGCTTTGTTAATCACAGGCTTTACGGCTTTTGTGGTTGCGACAAATGCTGCTTTGCAGTCTGCAATCTTCGGAAATTCATTGGTGTTTTGGGGATTGATTATAGCTGAATTGGCTTTGGTGTGGGCGATTTCGGCAAGAATAGAGAAGCTTTCCTTGGTAAATGCAACTCTTTTGTTCGTCCTATACTCGGTAATCAATGGTGCGACGCTCTCTGTTGTCTTTTTGTCGTACGCTGCTGCTGATATTGCAACTGCATTCTTCGTTACTGCCGGTACTTTCGCTGCAATGACGCTCGTAGGTTTGACTACGAAGCGGGATTTAAGCAGTTTGGGTGGCTTATGCTTGATGTGCATTATCGGATTGCTTATTGCAACAGTGGTAAACCTCTTTTTGAGAAGCGGAACCTTGGGTATGATTATCAGTTACGTAGGTGTGTTGGTCTTTGTCGGTCTTACGGCTTATGACACCAATAAAATCAAGAACGCCTTGCAGCAAAATGAAGCGGGGAATGAAGAGACTGCTGCCAAAATAGCTTTGATAGGTGCCTTGGCATTATACCTTGACTTCATCAATATCTTTCTTTACTTGCTGAGAATCTTCGGAAACAGGGATTAAAAAGCTCTTTGATTGAAATAAAATCGGGTATTTCTGCAAAGGTGGCGGCAAAATTTGATACCTTTGCAGGAATTTCGGGTTTTGTATCGCAGATGCCGAGCTTCGAAATCATATAAACACAGGGAGGAAATGCAGTTTGCACAGGTCGTAGGACAGATTCGATTAAAGAATTCTTTGATTGATGCGGTGAGAGAGAAGAGGGTGCCGCATGCACAGCTCTTTTCCGGAGCCCAAGGCAGTGGAACTTTCGCCTTAGCTTTGGCTTATGCACAATTTATCAGTTGTACAAATCGCCGATACTATGAAAATACAGGCGAAAACGAACTTCACGGAGACTCATGTGGCAAATGTCCTTCTTGTTTGAAGTATTCCAAACTCTCACATCCGGATTTGCATTTCATATTCCCCAATACAACAACTAAAAAGGTCGATAAAAACAATGAATCTGCTCTTTTTATGGAGGACTTTCGGGCATTTGCATTGGAAAAAGACGGTTACATAGACATAAATTCCTGGTTGGAATATTTGAAAGTGGACAATAAGCAGGGCGAAATCAATGTACGCGATGCCGCAAGTATAGTTCGTGAGTTGACAATGACCACATACGAGTCGCCATATAAGATAATGATAATATGGAATGCAGATCGGCTTCGCCATGATGTCGCTCCCAAACTCTTAAAGATACTTGAAGAACCTTACGATGGCACAATCTTCCTACTGATTACCGAAAACACAGAAGCAATACTGCCGACTATATTGTCGAGAACACAGTTGGTGAAAGTACTTCCGACAGATGAAACCGATATTGAGCGTTTCCTTATCGAGAAAAAGCAGTTTGAGCCTGAAAAAGCTGCAATCACAGCAGCAAACGCCGAGGGTGATGTAATAAAAGCCTTGCAATATGAGGCAGAAACGAAGAAAGAATATACGAGTTTTTTCATTCAGTGGACAAGAGCGGCTTTTCAATACAGGAGCAAAGCCTCTGAAATATCCATTTTGGTGGAACAGATTGCCAAAACCGGCAGAGAAAGCCAGAAAGACTTCCTTTCCCATGCCTCGAAGCTTTTTGGTGAATGCCTGATGTGCAGTATGGGTGTTCCAATTAAAGCAAGCTGCTTCGGAAACGAGAATATAGAATTTCGGAATAAGTTTTCCAAGTTCGTAAACAGCAATAACATAACAGCAATCTTCAAATTATTGGAACAGGCTCGCTATCACATCAGCCGAAACGCCAATTCCAAAATACTGTTCTTCGATTTAAGCCTGCAAATAGGCATACAATTGAACCGAAAATAAGAAAAGGTCATACTTAAAGACACAATATAATAAGACAGATGATAGAAAACACAAGCGAAAATACAGAAAAAGAACCAAGCAAACAGCCTGAGCAAACCACACAAACAATTTCTACTATAGCGCAATCGGGTCGTAAGATAATCGAACAAGAAGATAAGGACGAAATTCTTGCGAATTTGGAACAATTCACTCACCCTTATTTCGATGAAGACTTTGATATGGGCAGAACAAATTATGAACCTAATGTGCTGCTTTCGCGAGCCTGCTGCCAAAAACCGGAATGTTACAAACCCATAAGCACGATGGAGCGTGATAGTTGCTCCAAATTGAATGTACATAATTGGTTAGAGAACATACATACGCCTTCAAACGATAACGAATTTAATATTGTGGAGGTCAGATTCAAAAATTCGAGAAAGGATTTCTATCGACTGCCTGAAGGATTTGAGATTTGTGAAGGAGATATAGTTGCAGTGGAAGGCACACCCGGTCATGATATAGGAATAGTAAGCCTGAAAGGAGAGTTGTGTCGCATCCAGATGAAGAAGAAAAAGGTGGAGGACAATGATAATATCAAGAAACTCTACCGCAGAGCTAAGCTTACGGACATAGAAAAGTGGTTGCAGTCCATAAAAAAGGAAGACAATATGATTTTTGAGACCAGACGCTTAGCAGATAGACTTGATTTGAAGATGAAAGTGAATGATGTGGAATTTCAAGGCGACGGAACCAAAGCCATATTCTATTATACAGCAGATGACAGAGTGGACTTCCGTCAACTAATCAAGTCTTTGGCAGAGGAGTTTCACATAAGAGTGGAGATGAAACAAATAGGAGCAAGGCAGGAAGCCGGTCGTCTCGGCGGCATAGGCACGTGCGGAAGAGAATTATGTTGCAGTACATGGCTCAATTCCTTTCACTCCGTATCCACTTCGGTAGCCAAAACACAGCAACTCTTCCCCAATCCGCAGAAACTTGCAGGGCAATGCGGCAAGCTCAAATGCTGTTTGAACTATGAATATGACGTTTATGTAGATGCCTTGAAATCTTTTCCGGAACAAGGAATCGTATTGGAAACCAAGAAAGGTAAGGCAATATATCACAAAACCGATGTCTTTAAACGTCTGATGTGGTATTCCTATCAAAATTCTCCTGAATTGATACCCCTATCGGTCAACTCTGTAAAAAAGATAATTCAAGACAATAAGCGGAATATACAGCCTGAGGATATAGAATCTTTTGCCGAAAAGCATAATGGTAACAAATCCGACATACAGAAATGAAACCTAAAATCGCCGTTTCCTTAAAATTCAAACAGCATTCCGAAGGATTGAAGCATTGTTTTTTACTTCTGCTTTTCTTCTGCCTTTTTGCATCATGCAACAGCAATGTTGTATATGACGAAAACAAAACCATAGATTCCAAATCGTGGAAAGCAGATGACAAAATCTTTTATGAGTTTGATGTAAAGAACACTTCAAGCAAATATAAGATGGCTCTTAATGTGCGAAACACTACAGACTATCCCTATAACAATATTTACTTCTTCATGAAAACCATATTGCCTGACGGGAGCATTACGAGAACAGACACAATAGAATGTTATCTTGCCTATCCTGATGGGACTTGGAAAGGAAAGGGCAGTTTCAATGTGAAAGATAACCGCTTTTGGATAGCGAAAAATGTGGAGTTTAAGCAGAAAGGCAGATATGTATTCGAGATATATCAGGCGACAAGCGATAGCTCTCTTATCGGAATAAGAGACATAGGTTTGCACATAGAATATCAGGATTAAGCAAAACAACCAAGAGAACCTCCGCCATGTGCAGACAATTCTCGTCAGAGAGCAAC
>OQVT01001676.1_pt1 | contig 14132 bp, 10 predicted proteins | sample 1691561 | NCBI WGS metagenome assembly OQVT01 (sample SAMN03418260, study PRJEB22391) | human gut metagenome | biome: human-gut; feature: organic feature; material: feces | host: Homo sapiens | place: Tanzania | collected 2013-01 | reverse complement strand
TATGCAGGGTAGAGTCTTCCGGGAGGAGCGGCAGAGCCATCAGTAGACCGGAGATCAGCTGCGAGCCGCCTTTGCCGGAGATGCTGGTTTTGCCAGGGAGCAGAGGGCCTTGGACGGTCAACGGCACGTGGACTTCGGGTGCAGGGTTGAGAGGCCTCAGGACCGTTCCAAAACCGGCCATGATTTCGGATGCGCCTTTCAGCGGTCTGGTCGGGAGGGTGCCGATGCCGTCGATCTCGATTTGGTTGCCGTTGCCGAGAGCGGCGGCGAGAGGGATCATCAGGCGGGTCAGGAGGCCGGATTCGCCGACGTTGATCTTTTCGGGGATATTCGCTGATGAGCCTATGCCTTCTATGATTAGGGTGCTTCCGGTCGCTGAGCCTGTGGTTCGGCAGAGCTCACCAACCATCGAAGCGACCGGATCGGTTGGTCGCTGGGCCTGTCGAAGCGCACCAACTTGCAAAGAACTGCCCTCACTCTCTATCCGAACCTTGGCTCCGAGCGCCTTGGCGACCTCTATCGCCGCCTCGTTGTCCCCACACGGAGAGTAGCCACCAAGCCGGGATTCTCCTTCGGCCAGCGCCGCCGCGATGATCGCGCGCTGGGCGAAACTCTTTGAGGCCGGCATATTCAAGGCAGTGTCGCAATGAAGAGGTCTCCTTTCACCATAGACGGCGGCAATCATCTCAGAGTAAGTCCATTGTCCAGGAGCGGCGGCCTCTTCTTCACTTAGCGCGGCGTAGGTGAACGGACTGCCGAGTTTCAGACATTCCAGCCGACTGTCCTTGCCGGTCTCGCCCATCGAGAAGGCGATCAGCTCAAACGACCGTTGATTCTCTTGTGGTCGCTGAACTCTTACATTAACTGGTTCCTGAGCCTGTCGAAGGGACTGTTGTTCAGCAGTACGGATGGTCGCTTCGACCGGTTCAGCGACCGACGGATTCAGATCACTGACCGTGTAAAGCCCCAGCACCCTGGCGACATCCTCTTCAGAGGTCGCCATAGCCGCGATCTTCACAATCTCCCCGCCGAACTTCCTGCATTTCTCCACTGTGTTCCGCAGCACATCATCTGACGGTGTCCCGGCAAAGAAATGACTCGAACGGATCATCGTGGTGCCATATTCAGTGCAAGCCCTCCGGAGCCTTTTGCCGATCTCTTTCGGAGCTTCGATCTCCAGATCCAAAAACGCGGCACCGGCCTCGGCCGCGGCCGTGAGTTTCTCCTCGGCCTCTTCCCAAGTCCCGTTGCCGTCATCAACGACCCGGCAGGTGGCCACGAGCGGAGTGTCCGAGGATGAGAACAGGTACTCGATCTCCTCGATACTCAGCGGACATCTGTCCAATCTGATTTCGGCCATCTGAATCCGTGGCTCGCTGCTTTCCAGCAGGTTCATTATCTCTTCCAGGGTTCGGTTCTGGATTGTTGTGCAAATCATAAACTGAATATATTCAATTACTTGTTAATGTTTGCGAGTCTCGATGCGCCGCTCGTCTCTGAAATGGGCGGTGTCGCTGTCTGAAACGCCGTGACTTTACTCATCCTTCAATGCGCTTACCGCCTCTTCGACCCGAAGTTCCCGTGTCTCAACGTGCCCTATGCCCAGCGGCAGCACGAAATGAACAAACGCTCCATCCGCCTTTTTGTCTTTCTTCATCGCATCGGCCAGAGTGTCAACGCTGTACGGACACTCGACCGGCAAGCCACAGGCTGTGAAATCCGCTTCCAGACGCTCGGAAAGACCATCCGTCAGCCCCAAAGACTCGGCCAACCGCGCTGCCAGGATGATGCCCATGGAGACTGCCTGCCCGTGCGGGATCGCCTCGGAGGAATTCTTCTCGATGGCGTGCGCGAAAGTGTGTCCCAGATTGAGCAGCCGGCGCTCCCCGCGCTCGTTCGGATCCCTCCCCGCAATGCCAGCCTTGACCTTCGCCGCAGCGGCGATCAACTCTCGGAATGTTTCTGAATATTCCAGGACAGCCGCCTCGGCAGCCCCTTCCGACGCACGATCGTGAATATTCATAAGCATATTCACCGCCCTTTCATATTCACCGTCTTCATTGTTGATAATGAAGGTTTTGAGCAGTTCGGCCGCACCCGATAGAATCTGCGGGTAAGGCAGCGTCTCCAGCGGTTCCGGACAGATGAATGTCATTTCAGGCTGGCGGATCACCCCGATGATGTTCTTGTAGGAGTCGAGGTTCACGCCGTTCTTTCCGCCGATAGCGGCATCCACCTGTGAGAGCAGGGTGGTCGGGATGAATCCGAATCTCACACCACGTTTGTAAACGGAAGCCGCGAACCCGACCAGATCAGTTGTGATTCCGCCGCCGGCACCCAGCACAAACGCCTCTCTGTCAGCTCCTTTCTCCAGCAGCCACTCCTCGATTTCCAGCACGGTGGCGAGCGTCTTCCTCTCCTCCGTGGCCTCGATCGGGAATATTCCTTGAGCCTGAACGCCAAGCCTTTCCACGATGCCGCCTACGTTGCGGTCGTGGATTATGAATATGTTCCCGTAGCCGCCGAGGTGCTTTCCAACCTCCCCCAGCGGGCAGTCGATGATGTTGATTCTCTCCATCCGGTTATCCTTTTACCGATTGCTTTGGCGGCACAGACTACAAGGTGTACAGATTAAGTCCCGTCTCCTCGTCGAAGTGTCTGCCAACCTTGCAGTTGTAGCGTCTGATGAACACCTCGCACGCTCCGTTGATGGTCGCTGTGAGAAGGTGTCCGCCCACAACCGTGTAGTCCGCCCGCCCGAAGTTGGCGTGAAGATGCAGATAGACCTTTCCGTCCTTCTCGGAAATATTGCCCACAAGGCTTGAGATCTCCATCTGCTCGTCGAATGTCTTGTCAACATAATGCTTCGTGGCAGGGTTGAGGAACCTCAGCGTCGCGTTGTTCACCGCTCCGATTCCGCTCACCTCTCCCGCCAGAATCCCCTGCTCCTGACAAAACGCCGCGATCGCCCCCATCAGTTCCTGATGGTTGTCAATGCTGACGACAAACCTGTCGCCATCCTGCTTGAATGTGTACATCGCTCAAAATTTTTTGTGAATATACTAATTTCCCATGATATCATGAAGAATCGTGGTGGCCTTGGCCCGAAATTGCCAAAACAACGACATTATTGTCCTTTGTCGAACTTTACATATCGGCATAAATTTGCTAATTTTGTCTCTACAACCTTTGGGCAGAGAACAACGCTGCAAATCTAAGGTTAATTAAGTTTGTTTATGGCGAACAGTGATAAAATACGTGCTGGCCGGAATCGCACCCTGACTGTTTCTGAAGAAGAGATTCCAGATCTGAAGAGGATTATTACCTTCCCTGAGGAACTCTCTGGTAAATCCTCTTTTGTCGATCTGCTTATCAATGCTGACGCATTGACCGTTTTGGATAAGATTCCAGATGAGTGCGCGAGTCTGATAATCATTGACCCCCCCCTACAACTTAAGCAAGACATTCAATTCCTCGAAGTTCAATGCCATGTCTGATAATATGTATGAGGAATATTTACGGACATGGTTCAAAAAAGTATGTGATAAGCTAAAGCCGGATGGCTCCCTATATATGTGCGGAGACTGGAAGTGCTCCTCATCGCAACAAAAAGTCATCAGCGAAGAGTTGACTGTCATCAATAGAATAACATGGCAGCGGGAGAAAGGGCGTGGTGCGAAGACAAATTGGAAGAATGCCACGGAGGATATTTGGTTCGCTGTCAAGGACAAGGATAATTACTACTTCGATGTGGATTCGGTGAAGATGAAACGTCAGGTCATCGCTCCATATAAAGAAAACGGAAAACCAAAAGATTGGGAAGAAACGGATGAAGGCAAATTCCGAATCACTTTCCCCTCGAATTTTTGGGATGATATCAGCATTCCTTTCTGGTCAATGCCGGAGAACACTGATCACCCGACCCAAAAGCCCGAAAAACTGATAGCAAAACTAGTTCTTGCATCCTCCCGTCCTGGAGATATTGTCTTGGATCCATTTGTCGGAAGTGGAACCACATGTGTTGTGGCAAAAAAACTTGGCCGACATTATTTAGGGATCGAGATTGATGAGGAATATTGTCTTTGGGCGGCAAAACGTTTGACGCGAGCGGATAAGGATCTGGAGATCCAGGGCTATAACGGCGGCTTTTTCTGGGAGCGTAACACTTTGAATCTACAAAAGAAATCCACAAGTGTCAAACACCCTCGTCCCGAAGAATATAATCAAACGCTATTCGGTTGAAATGAATAGTAAAATGTCGAACCAGATCTTGAACGATGAAGCATTTGTGAACAAGATTGATTCACAGAAGGCTACACAGTATTTGACAGATCTCTTAGCCCGGTAAGTTTATATTTTTGGAATATGAGAAAAGACATCACGAATGTTGTTTTTGATTTCGGCGGGGTGGTCGCTCCGGCGGATCTCAGTATTGTGATAAACAAGTTCAAGGCATTGGGACTTGAGGATATAGAGAAATATCTGAACATGGTCCGCCAACAAGGGTTCTTTGGCGATTTCGAGACTGGCTTGATAGACAAGGAGGAGTTCCGGATCCGTGTCGGCAAGGAGGTCGGAAGGGAAGTGAGCATGGATGAGTGCCGCGACGCCTACATGGGATTCTTTTCGACCGTTCCGGAAAGGAATCTTGAGCTTTTCAGGAAACTGCGCGCCGAAGGCTACCGCCTTTCCCTCCTTTCCAACACCAATCCTTTCAACGTCGAATGGGCTCTGAGCAAAGAGTTTGACGGCTACGGCCATTCGCTTGACGAATATCTTGACAGCATGTACCTCAGTTATGAACTGAAGGTCATGAAGCCGGATGAACGAATATATCGCCTTATGCTTGAGTCCGAGAAGGTGGCGCCGTCCCAGGTCCTTTTCATCGATGACGGCCCCAAGAACATCGCCGCTGCCCGCCAGATCGGCATCAACGTCATCCAGGCCACCAACGGCGAAGACTGGACCGAAAACGTTCTCCGTTTCCTGGCGTAAACCCCTTTCAGTAGCTCCATTACCGGTCGCTGAGCCTGTCAACTTGGTGTCGAAGCGTACCGAGTGTCCGAAAGGTCAGAAAAAAAGAAAATTCAAAATTTTGCACGTTACCAAAATTTTGAATTTTATTTTTCTGACCCATTACAACAAGATTGGTATCTCCTGGATGAAGTCAATATATGTTAACGAACGTCAGGGGGAAAATCAAATGGCAGTTTTTGGTAACGTGCAAAAACTGCCATTTGCCTTTTTCCCCCTGTCGTCACACATTATTTCACAGCATGACCTATATTTGATATTGCCTTTTTTCGGCTGCCGCTCGATCGGACTACTTCCCTTCCACCTTCTGGATGCGGATAGCGAACCCGCCGGAGCGGGCCAGATGCATCTTCAACGTGGTCTTGGAATTGACTTTCTTCGTGGTGATGGAATATGTCTGCACCGAATCCTGCACCTTGACGTCGCCGATGCCGTCGGCCTCAGGGGTGTCGGCATAGATCGTGGCGGTGTACTTGACCCCTTTCTCAAGGAAATCCAGAGGGAACTCCAGATCACGAGCATTCTCATCGGTGACTCCACCGACGAACCAGTCACCCTCCTTGCCTGCCTCCTTCACCTTGGCCTGACGAGCGATCACGATGTAGTCTCCAGGCTCGGCCAGCAAGTACCGGCTCTGTTCCCAGTCAACGGCCACATCCTTGATGAACTGGAACGCGTCCATGTGCTCCTCGTAGTGCTCAGGAATGTCAGCGGCCATCTGCAGTGGCGAGTACATCGTCACATACAGGGCTAATTGCTTGCAGATTGTCGAGAACACACGCTGGTGATCCTCAGGGTTCATCTTCGACATGTCCATCTCGAATATTCCCGGAGTGTAGTCCATCGGACCGCCCTGAAGACGCGTGAACGGAAGTATGGTCACATGATGAGGCATGATCTGTCCACGGTACTCGGTACCCTTGGCGGACTCGTTGCCGATGAGGTTAGGGTAGGTCCTGCACAGACCGGTAGGGCGCACCGCCTCGTGGGCGTTGACCATGATGTGGTGGTCGGCTGCCTTCTTGACGCAAAGCATGTAGTGGTTGATCATCGACTGGCTGTAATGATGCTCGCCGTAAGGGATGATGTCGCCGACATAGCCACTCTTCACCGCATCGTAACCATATTCATTCATAAGATCATACGCCTTGTCGATCCAGCGCTCGTAGTTCTGGGCTGAAGCGGAGGTCTCGTGGTGCATGATGAGCTTCACGCCCTTCGAGCGGGCATATTCATTAAGCGCCTTGATGTCGAAGTCAGGGTACGGGGTGATGAAGTCGAAGACGAAGTCCTTCTGCTTGCCGTACCAATCCTCCCAACCTTCGTTCCAGCCCTCGACTAGTACCGCGTCGAAGCCATGCTCTGCCGCGAAGTCGATGTAGCGGCGCACGTTCTCGTTGTTGGCTCCGTGCTTTCCGTGAGGCTTCGCCTTGGAGTAGTCTGAAACTCCGAGCTCGATGGTCGGAAAGTCATTGGTGTAGGACCATTGGGTCTTGCCGGTGATCATTTCCCACCACACTCCGATGTACTTCACCGGATGGATCCATGAGACATCCTCAAGGATACAAGGATCGTTGAGGTTGAGTATCAGTCTGGAAGCCAGCGCCTTGCGAGCGTCGTCCACAACCATGACGGTTCTCCATGGTGACCTGGCCGGAGTCTGGACGCGGCCTTTCCACCCTTCCGCGTCAGGAGTCAGCCAAGTGCTGAAAGTCATCGTCTTGTCGTCCAGGTTGAGGTTGGTGGTAGGGTAGTCAACCACAGCGGCCTCATGGATGTTGATGTAGAGCCCGTCATCGGTCTTCATCTGAAGTGCGGTCTGCACTCCGGTTGGGGAGAACGTCTGCTGGGAGGCGTTTCCCTCCGCCTTTGTGAATGATAGTGATAGTCCGCGGATCTCGGAAAGACGGCTCACCGTGTAGTTATATTCCTGAGTGTCATAGTCTCCGGGAATCCACCATGCGGTGTGGTCGCCAGCCATAGCGAACTGGGTAAGCTCATCCTTGATGACGAAGTACTTGAGCCTTTTCTGCTCCGGAAACTCGTAGCGGAATCCGAGACCGTCGTCATAGAGGCGGAAACGGATGACCATCACCGCCTTTGGACCGTTCTTGTTCACCGGACCCTGCTCAAGAGTGACAGCCAATTCGTTGTAGTGGTTGCGGATGTGGCTTTCCTCACCCCAGACTGGCTCCCATGTCTCATCGAGGGAGTCACGTTCCACCCCGGTCACCTTGAATCCGTCGTGGAGACTTTCCGGCCCGGCGTAGAACCTGCCGGACTTCTCCTCAAAAGTGCCCTTCAGGCGCTTGCCGCGAATTTCGTAGCCAAGCTCGCTCGGTAGAATCACAGCCTTGCCGCCATAGTTCAATGAATATGTCGGTGTCCCCGCGGCGGTGATGGCGAACCTGAGCTCAAGGTTGCCGTCCGGACTTTTAAGAACTTCGGCGCCGGCAGGATTCTGCGCGGCTCCCGGGAATGCCAACATCACGGCGGACACTGCCGCTGTGATGACTCTGAAAAGTTTTCTGCGAATCATTATTATTGATGTTCAGGTGTTTATGTCGGTCTTGGCTTATTCCGCAAACGGGCTTTCAAAGTCAAGATCCGATGACAAAGATAGTCAAGATTGCCGATATACAGCCAATTTGTTGTAAATTTACAAAAATATGCCGACACGTCTCACAAGAATGCTTTCACTGGCCGCTCTTTGCCTGTCGCTTTCGTTTGGCTCTCTTCAGGCGAAAGACAATGTCCCCGTTGTCAAGACCGGGTATTCTTTCGTGCCGTTCCCTATGGCTGGATTCGATGGCGCGAAGGGAATACTGTTCGGAGCCTTGATGAATGTCTATAACTTCAGTGACGGCTCCACTTATCCCAACCCGAGGAGCAGCGGCTACTTCGAGGCTTCCGGTTACACAGGCGGCAGCAAGACTTTCATCGCATCGTTCGACTCCGGCAGCCTTTTTCCTCAGGTGAGGATGAACCTGGCGGCAAGCCATTGCGCGGACAACGCGATGGAATTCTTCGGCTTCGGCGGACGGCGGACTTTCTACGACCATGAGGCGGACGATGGCTTCTACAAATACTCCCGATCGACCACCAATGTCAGGGCTGATTTCTCCGGGAATATCACGGGCCACCTTTCCTGGGAGGCTGGCTACCACTTCAACGCATTCAGAATCAAGGATTACCAACCCGAGGATGAAGAGAAAGGAATATCTTTGTTCGGTCTCTACCGCAGCTGGGGAATAATCCCCGCCGATGAGATATTCAGAAAATATTCCTCCGCTGTCAGGATTGGCCTTCTTTATGATTCCCGTGATTATGAGGGAGTTCCGACAAAGGGGATCCTTGCCCGCGCTGGTCTGATCATCGCTCCGTCTTTCTTGGGTTCCTCGGAATCCTATCTCAAGTTCCAGGCGGCCTTCCGGCAGTATATTCCTTTGGCCAAAGAGAACTTGACACTGGCTTACCGCTTGGATTATCAGAATTTTATAGGTGATGTTCCATGGTATGTCCTGCCGTTTTACACCCCGGGCGGCCCTGTTTACGACAATGCGGCTCTCGGTGGTTACAGGACTGTCCGCGGCCTCCTGTACAACAGGGTCTCCGGTCCGGGCATTGGTTTCTTCAACACGGAACTTCGCTGGAAATTCGCCGGCCTGACCCTTCTGAGACAGGACGTTGGGCTGATGCTGAGCTGCTTCTGCGACGGAATCAGTTCATTACGTTCCTTTGACGCAGGCAACAGGACCGGGGCCTTTCCGGAGTTGTATTCAAAGTACATCATCTCCTCCGGCCGTGACGCTCTCCATCTTTCAGCCGGGGCTGCCCTGAAGATAATCCTCAACCGCAACTTTGTCCTGAACATTGAATATGCCCGCGCCCTTTCAGCCCAGGACGGCGCCGGGGTCATGTACTTCAACACAGGCTTCTATTTTTAGCGGACGATTATTCCTGAGCCGCCAGGAAATATTCCTGAATTTCTTCGTATGATTTGATTAACTTTGCCTCGTGATGGTCAGATTGTGCCTTCCTGATTAGGTGATGAGCCGATTTAGATTGTCATATATTAAGTAAATATTGTAACTTTATAGATAATTATAACACCTGCGGCCGCTGATTCGATTGACCGGATCCGGCCGGCCGCCGACCAAAGAAAAAGTAAAACATGAGATTAATGTATTTTGCGGTTCTGGCAGTGGCGACGGTTTTCACCGTTCCTATGTTGGCCCAGTCCAACCGGGACGATGTGTCTTCAAAGGCAGGTATCACCGCCAACAAGGTGGTTATCAATTCGTTTTCTGATCTGCAGGAATATTTCAGGTACTCTCCGGACAGGGATATCATCATCAGCGGACATCGTGGAGGAATGATGCCGGGCTATCCTGAGAACTGTGTGGAGTCCTGCGAGAAGACGCTGTCGATGATGCCGACGTTCTTCGAGGTGGATTTCAGCTTCACCAAGGACAGCGTGATGGTTCTGATGCACGATCTGACTGTGGACAGGACAACGAACGGGAAAGGCAAGGTGGAAGACTACACTTTCGAGGAGATTCAGAGACTGAACCTGGTGGACAGGGCCGGCAATGTAACCCCGTACAAGATCCCGACCCTGAAATCCATTCTGGAGTGGGGCAAGGACAAGGTGGTCTTCAACTTCGACAACAAGTACATCAACACAAAAGGCGTGAGCCCTGAAGTGAAGAAAGCCAGCCTTGACTATTACATCCGGCAGTTGAGGCCGGGAGGGGACTGGTCTATGTACCACAACATCATGCTCAGCGTCCGTTCTTTGGACGAGGCTCTTTACTATTGGAACAACAATGTCCGTGACGTGATGTTCTGCGTGGAGATCAGTTCGGAGGAGCATTTCGAGGCTTATGACAAATGCCCGATTCCGTGGGACCACATCATGGCGTATGTCCGTCTGGCGGTCAACCCGGAACTTTCGGATGTGTATAGGAAACTTCACGACAGGGGAGTCATGATCATGACATCCATAACGGGATCCTCCGACAAGGTGAAGAACGCCAAGGACCGCAGGGTCGCTTACGAGCGTGAGCTTCTCGCCGAGCCGGACATCATCGAGACCGATTATCCTTCCGAGTTCATCGGCTTGCCATGGAGCAGGAAGGAGATACATGAACTTCAGGACAAGGCGATAATGAACAACCGTCCGTCAAAGCGTGGGCACCGTGGCAGATAAATCAATGTATATGAAATCATCACTATACCGTGTCGCCGCCTTGGCGTTGGCGGCTTCGTTTTCAGCGTTCTTCGCGGTGTCTTCCGAGGCGCAGGTCACACTTGAGAAAATCAAAGCCGATGCCTTCGCCGGCGCTGGAATCTATCACATCTACAGAGCCGGGAATATGACCGACACCGCTGCTCCCGAAGGCTATGAGCCTTTCTACATCAGCCATATCGGTCGTCATGGCTCGCGCTACCATAGTTCGGACAAGTCCTTTGACGCCCTCGCGGCGATGTTCATGAAGGCGGACTCGCTTGGGATACTGACCGAGAAAGGAAAAGCCCTGTACTCGGATCTGTACAGGATAGACTCCGTTTCCGTCGGCAAGGCAGGTAAGTTGTCCGCCAGAGGCAAGAATGAGCACAAGGAGATAGCGGGCAGGATGTTCCATCGTTTCCCGTCTGTGTTCAAGTCCGGCTCCAGAAGGTATGTGGACGCGGTCTCCAGCACGGTCCAGCGTTGTCAGGAGAGCATGTTCAGCTGCACCGGTGAACTCAAGAAACTGAACAAGAAACTGAGGGTCAATGTGCACAGCGGGGATTCCTACATGTCCTACCTTCTCAGGAAACCTTCCTGGTTCAAGGAGGTGGTGAGAACTTCGGCTCCGGAGATAGACTCTTTGTCAAGGACTTGGATCGATGTCAGCGATTTCATGAATTCCATATTCAGTGACCGCGAGACGGCTGATTCCATTGTCGGCAGGGAGGACATGTTTGCCCGGGAGCTCTACACATGGGGTTCCATAGCGCCGGACATAGATCTCAATGATATATTCGTTTCCTCATATTTCACTCCTGAGGAGCTGTTTTCTTTGACGCGTCTGAATTCCTGCCGAATATATTCCGAGATGGTGAACGCGGCGGAGTCGGAAGGCAGACGCATCGCGATGGCGGATGACTTGCTGGAGGATTTCATCGTAAAGGCAAACGCTGCGGTGTCGGCCAAAAGCGATGTGGCCGCCGACCTGAGGTTCGCGCATGATGTCTCGGTGATGCCTCTCGCCGGGCTTATGGGAATCGAAGGTTGCAGCGAGATGTGGCCTTTGGAGGAGGTCTGGGAGCATTGGATGGCATCGGACTTTACCCCGATGGCCTGCAACCTCCAGATGGTGTTCTACCGCAGACCCGGCTCCAAGGATATCCTTGTGAAGTTCCTTCTGAATGAGCAGGAACGTCTTTTGAACGGAGTGGATCCTGTCTCCGGACCGTATTACCGTTGGAAGGATGTCAGGAGGCATCTTTCCGGACGGCTTGACTATGCCCGCAAGGTGGACGCCGGTAACAGGTAAATCAAGCCGGCGTGGCGATGACGGAAAAGGACTACTTGAAGATGATAGCTGAGGGTGACAAGGAAGCCTTCAGGGTCATCTTTGACAAGTATTATCCTAAAGTCCTCGCGTTCCTGCAGTCATTTCTCCAGTCTTATGATGATGCGGAGGATGTCGCCCAGAGTGTGTTTGTGAGGTTGTGGTTTGTCCGCCACACGCTTGTGGATGTCACAAGGATCAGCGCCTACCTGTTCAGGATGACAACGAATATGGCCATAAATTGGTCCAAGTCCAGGAAGACGCATCTGGATCTTGCCTACGGGGATCTTCCGTATCAGCCGCTGACCGAGGAGAACCTTGACGCCGACCTTCGTTTCGCGAGGATTGTGTATGCCGTCAACCACATGCCTGACCGGCGCGCCGCCTTCATTATTCATGGCCGAGATGCTGCCCCTGCACAGGGTCGCGCTGACCAGACGGCTGTCACTGTAGGCTGACACGTTGAATCTGGTCCCGTGCACCTTGACGTTGAGGTTTGAGGTCTTGACAACGAAAGCCCGTCCAGTGTCCCCCGTGACATCGAAGACCGCCTCACCGCTCAGGTACGCCTCCCTTCCTCCTGCCCCGAACCGTTCCGGGCAGATGAGCACGGAACCAGCGTTGAGGATCACCTTGCTGGAATCGGGTAAAGTGACACGCCGGATCTCGCCGTTGCTGGTTGAATATTCCGTCATATTCACCGGCATTTCCTGAATATGCGCGTAAAGGCCGCGGTTGTAGGCCTTCTTTGACACACTGGTGAACGCGAGTGTGACACAAATGACCGCGGCCGCGGCCACAGATGAATATATCGCCACTTTCCGGAAGACGTACGATCCGGATTTCCTGTGTGCTTTTTCGTTTTCCATGACAGATTCCACACTGTCAATTTTTTTCAATACTTTGGAAAAAGCGGTGCCCAGTTTTTCTTTATCCAGTTCCAATGGCTCCTGCCTTTCCCATTCGTTGAAGAGATCCTTCTTTGTCATAACCTGTCGAGTGTTGGTTGATCCATATTATAGACATGACGAGGACGCCACATCCCCTAATCCGGACCGAAGAAATTTTCGACATGGATAAATTCTTCAGGGCAACCGCATCAAAAGATCTCCTTCATTTTACATACGGTAATGCGGTGGCGATATCTTCATCCCATATAATAACAGCCAGTGGGGATAAGTGAAGCAATATTCATAAAAAAAAGTCACACAAGGCCTCTGAGACTATTGTATATATCGTTGATTTTTAGTAACTTCAATACTTGATTAACAAGTATTGAATCAATGGCGAACACCTATCAAATCTTTGCGGATTTCCCCGACCACCGCGTGACGGGGCGCTGCGTCTACTCAATCTCAGACCTACTCACGATCTCCCTCCTGACCTACCTCTGCGGCGGCGAGGACTACGTGGACATGAGCGAGTTCGCCCATGTCCGGGCGAGGGGTTTCGGCCTCCTGTCCGGCAACGACACGTCCCCGTCCCCGGACACGTTCGAGCGCCTGATGTCGGCGGTATGCCCTGAGGAGCTGCGCCGCTGCCTGTCCGAGCACGGCAGGTCGTTCCTGTCCTCGCTCGACGAGAAACAGGTGGCGATAGACGGGAAGAGACTGCGCGGGACGAGCCCCAGGACGACCGGGAGCAGGGGCGACTACATCCTCAGCGCGTACGTGACGGAGAACCACCTGCTTGTCGGGCAGGAGTCCGTGACGGACAAGGAGAACGAGATCCCGGCGATCCCGCGCCTGCTTGACAGGCTCGACATCGAGGGGGCGGTGGTGTCGATCGACGCGGCCGGCACCAAGGCGACGATCGCCGAGCGCATCATAAAGGGCGGCGCGCACTACTTCCTCGCCGTAAAGGACAACCAGCCGTCCCTGCGCGAGGCCGTCGGATACGCGTTCCGGTGCGGGCGCATTACGGACACGTCATCGGAGATGGATGCGGACCACGGGCGCGTGGAGGAGAGGGTCTGCCGGATAGCCGCCGCCGAGAGCATGGAGGACGAGGACGTCCTCTCCAAATGGCCCGGCGTCAGGACCGTCGTGGAGGTCACCTCCAGCGTCACCACGTCCGAGGGGACAACATCATCCGTGAGACACTACATCAGCGACGAGGGGCATCCGAGCGCCGCATACTACGCCATGCTGGCCAGGGGGCACTGGGGCATAGAGAACCAGCTGCACTGGCATCTCGATGTCACCTTCAAGGAGGATGCGTGCCGCGCCAGGAAAGGCTTCGCGGCACAGAACCTCTCCACCGTCAGGAAGCTGGCCCTGCAGATCGTCAAGGCACACCACGACAAGAGAAGCGTCAGGAAGAGGCTCTTCAGGGCGTCGCTCTCGCAAGACTACCTTCTGGAACTGCTAAAGGGAGCAATAATTTGATGCGGTTGCCCTGTAAATTCTTTGGCAAGTGCTTGTTTTCGATGGAAAATTCGTATATTTGCAGTCCGTTTCCGCGGAACAGAAACGGGGCACGGTTCCGTAGCTCAGCTGGATAGAGCAACAGATTTCTAATCTGTGGGTCTAGGGT
>OQVT01001674.1_pt1 | contig 14136 bp, 6 predicted proteins | sample 1691561 | NCBI WGS metagenome assembly OQVT01 (sample SAMN03418260, study PRJEB22391) | human gut metagenome | biome: human-gut; feature: organic feature; material: feces | host: Homo sapiens | place: Tanzania | collected 2013-01 | reverse complement strand
TTCGTAGGTCCCGACGCCCGGCTGCAGCCGCTCACCTCCATGCACGAACTGGTGTATGCCTTGGTGCTCGCCGTATTCCCTACGGTGATATCACTGGTGCTCATGGTAGTTGCCGTACACGACATCGGCTCTACTCCGACTGCGGTGATGGGAGCCTTGGAACCTATCACGGCGGTTTGCATCGGCATATTCGTCTTCGGCGAGGCTTTCAGCATGCGTCTCGGCATCGGCATCCTGCTTATTCTGACTGCCGTGATTCTCATCGTTACGGGCAAATCACTGCCTACGCAGCATATCACATACGTATTCTCACGCATCGGTCATAAGATGAAGAAGAAATGGAGATGGAAGAGCTGAACAGGAACCATCATAACCATAGAACCCATCCTGACCTTCCCAAAGGGAAGGAACCTATAGGCAAATGACGAGCTAAGAATAAAACAAGGAATAAAACCAAAAGCCGTGTTGACAAAGCTACAGACAGTGTAGTTGTCAACACGGCTTATTGTTTGTCCCCGAATGGTCTGATGACAGTTTGGGGATTATCCCTAATCCATAATGATTGGGTTATCCCCCACTGGCATCATGGAGTGTCCCGACATGCCAGTTGGGGGATTAGGGATTGCAGTATTACTTCACAGGAATTTCCTCGAGAGTCTTCACGAGCAGATCCCAGAACATAGGAACTGTAGGAATCAGGCAACGCTCGTTCTGAGTGTGTGGTGAACGGAGTGTCGGACCGAATGAGCAGATGTCAAGACCTGGATATTTGTTCAGGATCATGCTGCACTCCAGACCTGCATGTACCACCTGTACTGTAGGCTCCTTGTTGAAGAGTTTGCGGTAGATGCCACACATCTCCTTGATCAGCTCGCTGTCTGGGTTTGGATCCCAGCCGCCATACTCGCCGCTGAACACCACCTTCATGCCTGCCATGTTCAGGCAGCTCTCGATAGAAGCGCCGATCTCTGCCTTCACGCTATCGCTTGAGCTGCGTGCCAGGAACTTGAATGCCACGCTGCCACCCTCGATGTTGATGATAGCGAAGTTTGATGATGTCTCCACGATTCCAGGGATAGACGGGATGTAGCGCCATACGCCGTTGTGAACAGCATAGATAGCGTCAACGATGTTGTCCTGTATCTCCTGTGGCATCTGTGTTGCAGGCAGCTCCACATCCTCTACCACTACTTCGATACCGTCCTCGATACCCTTATATTCAGCGATGAAATCCTCCTTGAAGTCAGCGCAGAGAGCCATGAAGTCTTCCTTGTTCTCCTTAGGCATTGTGAGCACTGCCGTAGCCTCAAAAGGAATGGCGTTACGCATGTTTCCTCCGTGCCATGTAGCCAGACGTGCCTCGTCGTCGGTGATTGCCTCGCGAACGATGCGCACGAGCATCTTATTGGCGTTTCCTCTGCCCAGACCGATTTCCAGACCAGAGTGTCCACCCTTCAAGCCCTTCACAGTCACTGCAACGGCGATGTCGGTCTTGTCGGTCTCCACTTCCTTATAGTCGAGAGTTGCTGTGATGTCCACACCACCGGCACTACCGATGATGAGCTCGCCCTCGTCCTCTGTGTCGAGGTTCAGGAGGATTGTTCCCTCGAGTTCGCCCTCCGGCAGGCCGGTAACACCAAACATGCCTGTCTCTTCATCAGCGGTGATGAGAGCCTCCAGCGGACCGTGCTTCAGCGTGTTGTCCTCCATGATTGCCATGATGGCAGCCACTCCCATACCGTTGTCGGCGCCGAGCGTAGTGCCCTTTGCTCTTACCCACTCACCGTCGATCCATGTCTCGATAGGATCGGTCTCGAAGTTGTGAGTGCTCTTGAGATCCTTCTGTGGCACCATGTCCATGTGGGCCTGCAGAATGGCAGTCTTGCGGTTTTCCATACCAGCGGATGCCGGTTTGCGCATCACGATGTTTCCGGCTGCATCCTGGAATGCCTCCACACCAACACGTTTTGCAAACTCAAGCAAGAACTTTTGCACTTTCTCCAAATGTCCTGATGGGCGTGGCACTTTTGTCAGCTCATCGAAGTTTCTCCAGATGCACTCTGGCTTCAGGTTTCTGATTTCACTCATAGTATTTAAAGTTTAGGCTCCTCCGGCATCGCATTCTTCGTGCGGAGAAGCGTGGTTGTAAAAAAAGTCGGTTTCGTTATCTCTGCGCCATACTGTCCGTTTCCTCCCTTTCCACTATTTCCGAGATGGCTTGCGGACGGGCTTTCAGCATTATCATAGCCCACACACCGAGCAGCACCACGAGCATCGTCTGTATGGTGTGCACGATAAGCACAAACGAGAGTGCCTCTTCTGCCGTGATGGCATTGGGACCGAGGGCTGCCGATCCATACAGCAGCAGCATCGTCTTCACGGCGAAATGCCATGGTCCGGCTCCGTTTGGCGTGGGCACTATCACCGCTATGCTTCCCACCACGAAGGTGGCAAGGGCGCATGTCACTCCCATGCCCGAGGTGAAGCCGAAGCAGAAGAACGTGAGATAGTAGTGAAGGAAGTAGCTCACCCATATTCCGAGTGTCAGCACTATGAAGAGCGGTATGTTCTTCACGCTCTTCAGCGAGAGCATTCCCTGCCAGATGCCGCTGAGCGTTGCCTTCACCTTATTGTATATCGACAGGCGTTTGAGCAGGAAATGGAGCAACACCAGCACTGCCACGGCGCAAATCGCCGTCACCACATATCCTGTGGCAGAGAATTTTGCCTGTATGGCGTCGATGCTCGTTCCGGTGCTCAGAAAGAAGCTCTCGAAGATGCTCATCTGCGCCAGCAGCGTCACTCCCGTCACTATCATCACGAGCAGCGTGTCGATGGCGCGCTCCGTGACCACCGTTCCCAAAGCTTTCGGAAACGACACTCCGTCGCATTTCTTCAACACTCCGCAGCGTGTGAACTCTCCCACACGCGGTATCACGAGACTTGCGGCGTATGACAGGAAGATGGCGTTGACGCATGTGGAGAGGCGTGGCTTCTCGCCCACCGGCTCCAGGGTCTGCTTCCATCTTATGCCTCTGAAGAGCTGTGCCGTGATACCGAACGGCAGCGACAGCAGCATCCATGTCCAGTCCATGTCGTGTAGCATCACTTTCTCTATGCGTTTGAAGTCGAAGTCGCGATACATCCAATATAATATCACTCCTCCGAGCAACACGGGCAGCACGAATTTCAGAGCTACATTGCTTATCTTTGTTCTTTTCACTTATATTCTCTTTCCTTTGACATTGCAAAGATAAACTAAATCGTGAGCAATACAAAATAATTTATTTATTTTAAGTCCAAACCAGTCATAACACCGTCTATTACCGTTTTGGGTTGAATTACGAAGTTTCGCTCATCTTGTTCTTAAGAAACCGGTCAAACGTGATAATCAACACAGGGAATCTGCGTCACAGCATCTGTATCTCATACACCTTACCTTATTAATAGAATATCACCAACAAACCCTAAAAACTTACTGTTTATCGACAAAACGGACAATATATGTAACATTTTAGCATTTTTCTTGCAGTATATCCGAAATAATCATTACTTTTGCAATACGAAAACGCACACAATATGCGAAACTAATCACAATAAAAACGAAAAGATATGAGAAAGACTTTACTTACGATGATTGCGATGATGGCAACAAGCAGTGCGATGATGGCACAGAATGGGATAACAGAAATTCCTGACCCAGATGGTGTGCAGCTCATGGGCACAACATTGTCTCCAAACGGCAAATTCTTTGGCGGTGTGGGATATGGCGTCAACGAGGCATGGATATACGATATGGAAAGCAAGAAGTTTGTGGCTTTCCCTGCCGCTGACACAGAAGCAGACGTACAGATCAAGTCTATGGCCGACAATGGCGTGGCTGTGGGATGGAGCGGTTCTGCCGCAACATTCGATTTCGCAACAGAGCAGTGCACTCAGTACGGCGAGGACGGACAGTATACTTTCATGGGTATCAGTCCGAACGGAAAACTGATTGTTGGTGCTCACTACGACGGTGATGACTCCGAGGGAACACCTTGTATCTTCAACGAGGGCACTCCGGTAGACCTGCCGCAGCCTTCTGACAAGTTCCTCGGCGCTACCAGTTCCGGTGCTACTGCCCTGTCGGTTTCCAACGACTCCATAATATCCGGATATTGGGTTGATGATATGGCTACGCGTCCTGCCCTGCTGTGGGCTCCAAACCGCGACGGAAAGACATTTATGCCTTATCCTTTCTCCCGTCCGTATTTTGCGGCTACAACGGAATCTACTTTGCCATTCACAATATTCAGCTGCGACCAGACAGTGATGAGCGCCAACGGAAAATACCTGGTGATAAACTACGAGCAGTATACCGCTGACAGGGAAGTCATCCAGAGCGTGGCACGCTACAACACAGAGAACGATTCTCTGGAGATATTCACTCCTGATGCCCAAAACGAGATGTTCGTAGACCCAGGAAGTCAGGTGTTTGGCTGCGCCGTTTCTGACGAAGGCACAATCATCGGATTCTATGGCGGACTCTACGGACCGCGTCTGGGATTCATCTGGAAGAAGGGCGACGAAAGCATCAAGGCGCTCGCCTCTGAATTCCCTAAGGCTACTCTCCTTGCCGACTACGACAACGGTGCATTCAACGTTCCTTCTGCCATCTCTGCCGACGGACGCTACATCGCCGGATTCGCATACAAAGAGGATCCTTCTTCTGATGAGCTCGGCGGCGGATATGTGTCTTGGGTTCTCGACACTCAGTATGACGACACCGACGCCGTGGAGTCTGCACCATCTGCTGACGGCACTGCAAACAAGGTTGTGGCTCGTTTCACTGCCGACGGCAAGCAGGTTCAGAAGGACGCCAAAGTGCGTGGCTTCAATATGATGCTCATGAGAAGCGGAAAGGCTATAAAGTCTTTCAACAGATAACGACAGCCGCCATATCGCGGAATGACTGATTTTCCCGGATATGGCAGCAGCCGAAAAACAATACGAGGGGCGGACTCACAGACGGGGTCCGCTCTTTTTTTTAATTGATTGTCTTGTGATTTCACACAAATTACGCTACCTTTGCCTTGAAGAAGAAAACAAACGAAAATACAAGACAATGAGAACATCGAGATTCCTACCCCTATTCATAATAGCAGCAGCGATATTCACCATCACGGCAGCATGCTCATCCGACAAGAAAAGCGACGACAAACCTGCTGTGGTGAAAGACGAGCGCATACCCGGCGACTCCACATTCTACGGACTTGCCTGCGAGGGATGCACCGACTCCGTAGTGGTAGTGCTGCCTACCGACGACAGCGACCCCATAACGTTCAGCATCATCGACGCCATGCAGTCCCGACAGGTGTTCGGCAGACCGAAGATCGGTGACCAGCTCGCCATCGTAATAAACAAGGAGGACAAGAGGAAGGCGGACATCGTGATAGACCTCGATGAGCTGAAGGGCACATGGGTGTATCAGGTAATGCCGAAAATGCGCAAGATGCCCCACATCGCAGGGATGCCAAAACCGAAAGCCAATCCGGAACGCGACTCCATGATGCAGAAACTGATGGTGCCGATAGAACAGGGATTCAAAATCAAGAAGCAGTTCACAATGGATCCCGTGGGACTGCGTTTCAAGCAGACGAGTCTGACGGGCGAGAGCCCCGTGGAATATCCACAGGCGGAATACTACAAGGAGTGGCATGTGCTCAACGGCAGACTGGTGTTCACCGAGGGAACGATAGACACCGGCAACAAGAAGCGCCGCAAGCTGAAGCCTCAGAAAGACACCGTGGAGATTGTACTCATGATGAAAGACAGTCTGCAGCTGAAATTCAAAGACGGCATAAAGGCATACTACCGCAAGAAGTGACGGCAGGGCACTGACGCATAGTGCTTTACAGTCATTACATGTTTTATGTTACATATTTTATGTAATGCAAAGATACACCTTTCGTCAGACTGTTGCAAGTAAAAGCCAAACGATTTTTCTTCGAGATTAACCCCCGAACGGTCATTAGGCCGTTTAATGTAATATTCTATAACTGCGTCAAAGTCCCTGGCTCTATGCCGCCACATCATTTCATTTCCGAAAGACAACATCTTCCGGGCCACCAAACCGTAATGACATCAACCACCATAGCGTCAGAAAAAAACATAGACAGCATCGGGATCGGAAACACTGCCCTCTGCTGTCTATAAAATGTGCTTTCCATAAGTATTAGTTTTCGGAAATATTAATCTATCCTAACGACATATTATTTATATAACTATCCCTTTTCATCATCACCTATTATTCACTCATATTACGTTACCTTTTTCAATGTCCATTCATAACTTTAACCTTTTATGATTCACTTATACTATTCCTTTATATTATCCTACTATTCCTTTTTAAACATACTATATTCTATATTATATATTGTCCTAAGTTATTCTTTATCCTTTCCGTCTACATCCTTCCAACATCTTTTCTCTTTAACCCAAATCGGTCATTAGGGCTTGCTTGTATTTTGTTTTTTTAGAAGAGTGGTTTTTGACGGCCTGATGACCGTTTGGGGGTTAACCAAAAGACCAACGTCTCTTGTCACATCGCAAAGATATGCATACTCTCCGAATAATCACAATTTTGTCAAGATTATGGCTTCCAAATTCTTGAATTTGTACGCAATACTGCATAAACAGGACGTTTTACGAGGGCTTCGCATCGCGTGTTCCTTGATTTTGTAATCATAATTTGCCTATTACAGTAACTTAACAACAAGACGGAGTAACCAGCATCTCCCCAACGGGGGAGATGCTGGTTACTCCGATTTATGGTAATCCGCTGATAATCAAATAGTCAAGAGTAACTAGTCCCTCCCCTACGGGGGAGGCTAGGTGGGGGCTGATGGCAGTATACGGAGTAATAACTGATTTGGCCTTTTCACTGATTTCTTAGTTGGCTAATGGTTATTGGATTATTATCAGGATTTCTATGGATTTGCGAGTGCTTGTAGCACTCCCTTTTGCTGTCCAAATCCACAACCTAAAAAAAATCATACAAAACACTTGCTTCACATCTTTATATTTAATAATTTTGCATATTATTAGTATTTTAACCCAAACTTCAAATAATAACAAAAAAAGGACAAAGAAAGCTATATCAAAGAAAGTAACCTATGTCGTGGAATAAGTGAAGACCTATACCCACAGATAAAGTAACCAACTCTATCGCATATATAATTAACATTTAAAACATAACATTATGGAACTACATCGCATTTTTACTATCGCGTTGACAGCCCTTGCCGCCATACCAACAATGGCACAAGACCGCAACAACGAGGATGAAGTGGTAAAGGTAGATGCCCGTTTCTCTGCCTACAACTACAGAGAGGGAGAGGTTATCGTTAAGTTCAAAGACCAGAGCGCCGCACAAATCAATGCGCCACGCCGCACGAAGTTCAGAACATCGGGCGTCAACAGCATCGATGCCACACTGCGCGAGCTTGGCGTCTCTGAGGTAGAGGCACTGATGCCGCTGTCTGGCAACCAGCAGGTGAAACGCCTGGCACGCAGCGTAAACGGCAAGACCGTGGCTGCACCTGCCATGAACCGCATATATCTGATGCACTTCGACAAGACCAAGGTGCGCAACACCGATGAGGCTGTGGCGAAGTTGGCAAAACTTGCCGACGTTGAATACGCCGAGCCTAACAGAATAGTTTACGCCCTCGGCAACACAGAATCACAAGCCGGACTAAGCAAAGCTCTGAAAGATGCACAAGAGCAACCTAACGGGGGGGGTAAAAATACAAGCTACGACGACCCGCTCTTCGGTCAGCAGTGGGGACTGCAGACCATGAAGTTGCCCCAATTGTGGCAACAACCTATCATAACACAAAAACGACCGATAATAGCAATTCTCGATACGGGTGTGGACATTGACCACCCCGACCTCAAAGCAAACATCTGGACTAACACCAAGGAGTCAGAAGGTGCTGAAGACTATGACGACGACGGCAACGGCTTCAAGGACGACCTGCACGGATGGGACTTCGTGAACCAGACAGGACGCATCGGCGACTGGAACGGTCACGGCACTCATTGCGCCGGCATCGCTGCTGCCGTTGGTGGCAACGGCATCGGCATCGTAGGTGCCAACCCCGACGCACTCATCATGCCGGTGACGGTGATGCAGAGCGACGGCACCGGCGATGTGGCTACCATCATAAAGGGCATCGACTATGCCGTGGCAAACGGTGCCGACATCATCAGCATGAGTTACGGCAGCTATGGCGAGTCAAAAGCCGAAGAGCAGGCTTTGGGCAGGGCTTATCAGAAGGCTGTGCTTGTGGCTGCGGCAGGAAATGATGGAATGTGTCTTAACCATCCGCATCTTGAAAAAATGCAAATGAGTCCTGCACCGATGTATCCTGCCTCTTACACTTTTGTGCTTGGCGTTCAGGCTATGAATAGCGAGGGCAATATTACATACTGGAGCAATTATGACGACAACGAACCTACCTATACAGAATGGGGAGAGGACAAACTGTATAACTATGAACTGCTTGCGCCAGGCGCAAACATCGAGAGTACATACCCCGGCGGAAACTACAAGTCACTGAACGGTACGTCTATGGCCACTCCGATGGTGGCTGGCGCATTGTCAAGACTCATACAGACAAAAGAATACGCAAACAAGGAATATCTCTTTGGCGACCTTATCAATGCTTGTTCATCAACGGGTGGACTCGACATCTATAAGGCTTTCTCCATTAAGGATGAGGACCGCAAACCAGACCTATCTTTCGTTACCTACGAAATGGACGACAGCACTAATGTCGGTGACGGCGATGGCAGACCGGATGCTGGCGAAGTGATAGACATATATCCTATCGTGCGTAACTCCTGGGGCAAGGCTAAAAACATTAAGCTGTCTATAGAGCTTGGCGAGAATGAGGATCCGCAGATTGTGGAGTTTATAAAGAAAGAGGCTGACTTCGGTTCGGAACTGAGCGCATACGGCAAGGGAAAGAGTGCCGAACCTCTGCGCATAAAGATCAACGACAAGTGTGCAGACAACCGCCATATTCGCCTTGTCATCAAAGCTACATGCGACAGTATGGAGAAGGAAATAACTCAGGGCATTACTCTCACCGTGGAGAATGGTGTGGAGATTGGTGGCGTTATAAAGGAAGATATGACGCTTTATCCTAACGTGCATTACATCGTGACAAAGAACCTTGCCATACCAAAAGGTGTCACACTGACTATAAAGCCGGGTACGAAGTTGGAGTTTAAAGGAACATACTTTAGTAATGCTGGAACTATAAATGCGGCAGGTAAACCGGATAGTCTGATTGTGTTGGATGGGATAGGCAACGAGGATCATCTTTTTAATCTTGATTTAACAGGTTTCAGTTATACAAAAATAAAAAATTCTTTTATTTCCCTATGCGTAGGAACTTTTAATAATTGTATCATCACGAATAATAGAATTTCAGAAGTATACGGTAGTAACTGTTCCATTTTCAGCAACGAGTTAGATGAGGCAGGTGGTCTAAAGCAAAACATTATCAATAATCATTCTTGTGAATTAGAATTAGACAGATTTGATTCTTCAAACATTTGGAATAGTGATAGAATTACAATTGATAAATGGGCAACCGTTTTCACCCCTGAATTTCCCAACTATTTCGGATCATCCAAAGAAGCGACTGTAAGAAAAAGCATCCTTGACATCCACAACAACTACGGCACCACCGAATACGACCTCTCCAACATGCTCACCCGTCCTAATGCCGATGCTCACGGCGTAGTTTGGAAAGTTGTAGTCGATGGCTACGACGCTCAGGACGAGTTTGATATGCTGCCGCCATTGGGCGTCGGCAAACATAAGTTTGAGGTTTATTTCAACCGCCCGATGCGCACCAGTATTGCTCCGATGGTAGCTATGGGCGTTCGTCCGCCATACACACAGATTCCTATCGCAGAAGAGGGAACATGGAGCGCAGACAGCACTGTCTACACAGCTTATCTTACCATAATGGGAAAGACCGGTGCTGACGGACTGAACCGCATTTATGTGGACGGAGCGAAAGATAACGAGGGCTTTGAGATTCCATACGAGAACACCCGCTTCAACGTGAACGTGCAGGCTGCCGGTTCGCTGAGCATGGGCTTTATGGGCGAGGCTGGTCTCGGCAAGGTGACGCTGTCGTGGAACGACGTGCAGAACAGCTTCGACGATTTCCTCGGCTACAACCTTTACCGCTACACCGACAAGGGCGACACGATAAAGGTGAACAAGCAGCTTCTCGACAACGAGACGCTCGAATACGTAGACTACGACGTGGTGCCGGGAACCACATACTGCTATCAGTATAAGGTGATAACTACAGACCTTAAGGAAACCGACCCATCGAATGTGGTGGCTGTCACTCCGATGACCTCTACCCTCGGCGATGCCAACGGTTCGGGCAACGTGGACGTTGCCGACGTGATAACCATTGTGAACTATGCTTCAGGCCAGGAACCGAAGCCGTTCATCTTCGAGGCAGCCGACGTAAACACGGACCTGCAGATCGACATCCTCGACGTGGTGGGCATCATCCGCACCATTCTCAACCCTAATGCCGACGTAAGCTCAATGGCGATGGCTACGGCTACATACACCGTGGAGAACGGCATAGTATACGTAGACTCGCCTGTTGACCTTGCCGGTGTACAGATTCAGATCGCCACAGAGAAGGGAAGCGAAGTTACCGCCACCGGCGAGATGGAGGGTTTCGAGCAGGCTTCGTCATGGCTCAGCGACAACGACTTCATATACCTTGCATACAGCATGAGCGGCAAGACTCTCACTGCCGGCAAGCATGCCATCCTGAACATCGGCAACGCCAAGATTATGGACATCAGACTGAGCGATGCTGCAGGAAAGAATGTGGAGGCTAAGGCTGGCGAATTGTCAAGCATCACCCGTCTGGGTTCTGACGTGATGAACGTCTCGGGAATATACACTCTCACGGGAGTGAAATTGTCAGGACGCAGCAGCGACCTCAAGAAACTGCCTGCCGGCGTTTACATCGTTGACGGCAAGAAGGTGGTGAAATAACCGGTCTTCATAATGAGACACATTTAATTTATTACTTATGAAGAAAAGCATCATCAAGCATCTTCTGCTTGTATGTATCATGATATTATCGGTGGCGGCACGTGCCGCTGCTGATAATATCATCGACATAGGGTCGGTGGAGGGCAAGCCTGGCGACATCGTGGAGCTACGGGTGGGGCTGACCAACAGCGACAACGTGTCGTCGGTGCAGGTTTCGATACCGATAGACTCACGGCTCGAACTCGTGGAGAACTCCGCCATGACCACCGACAGAACGAGCAAGCACAAAGTGACGGCAGGAGTGAAAGACGGCAAGCTGAACATCTTCGTTTATTCCATGTCGATGGACGCCATCGCTCCGGGCAACGGCGACATAGCCACCGTGCGGCTGAAGTTGGGCAACGCTCCGTCGAGCATCACGCTGAGCGCAGACAAGGTGGTGATAACGGACAGCAACGGCACTACCCTACCGGGTGCTGCCGCCACCGACGGCAACGCCACCATATTGTGCGCAAAGTCAGAATACAGCACATTGGAGATTGACTATGGCAGAGTGCCTATCAGAAGTTCGTATCAGCAGACGGTGAGGGTGAGCAACGTGGGCAACGCTCCGCTGATAATCAGCGGACTGCAGTTCAGCGCCACGAAGTTTTCCTGCAACGAGTCATTCCCGATAGAGATTGAGGCTGGCAACAACAGGGAGTTCACCATCAACTATGCCCCCATGGAGCGTGGCGGCATAACGGAAGAAGTGAAATTCCTATGCAACAGTATCTACAAGCTGAACACGGTGAAGCTGAAGGCTCTGCCTTTTGCCGTGAACGAGCTGCATGTGGAGAATGCTGAGGGCGTGGCAGACAGCATCGTCACCGTGTCTTTGCGCATGAACAACATGGACGATATCACTGGATTCCAGTTCGACTTCAATATGCCGGAGCAACTGGAGTATGTGGACGGCAGCTTTGCTCTTTCCGCTCGTAAGACAGACCATCAGATTGGCGTTTCGATGAAGGGAAGGACGCTGCATGCACTTGCTTTCTCGCTCAGCAATTCACCGTTTACGGGCAACGACGGTGTGGTAGCCACATTCAAGGTGAAATTGAACGGCAGATACGGCACTTCGCTTGGAGCCGCGAAAGCCATGCTGACGGCAAACATAAAGGGAAAGCTCACGGATGTGTTGTCGGACAAATATGATGGCTACATCAACATCCTGAGTCCGAGCATCTATGCTACCGACGAGATTAACCTCGGACGCACTCCTATCACACAAGTTGCGAAAACTTCGTTCCGCATAAACAACTATGGTTCGGCTCCGCTGCGCATAGACCGCATAGTATCAAGTTCGGAACATCTGAAGGTTGGCGCACAGCTACCCATCGTCATCAACTCATGGGGAGAAACTGACATAGATGTAGTGCTTGACGATGTGGAGGAACGTGACTACGACGAACTGATACAGCTATACACCAACGACCCAGACCGCAGGCTACATAACATCAAGGTTAGGGCTAACAGGTATTCGCCCAACTATATCACGCTCACGGGTGCTGATGTAGAGCCTGGCGATACGCTGCGCCTTCAGATTGCATTGTCAAACAATGATGTGGTGAACGGTCTGCAGTTTGATGTGGATTATGACACAAGTTGTTTTGATATTCTCGACAAGTATGAGTGGTCGGATAGAGCGAAGGGATTCACGGCAACGAGCCGCAGCATAGGCAACGGCAAGAGACGCTATTTCTGTTATTCGCTTGGCGGCGGCGAGATTGCCAAAGGCGACGGCAATGTGATGACGATATTACTGCCTGTGAAGAAGAGCGCTGCTTTTGGCAACTATAACATACAGATCAGCAACATCCTGCTGTCCACTCCAGGTCTGACGAACAAGTATTCGGGGGCTGGCAACAATGCGATTATTAATGTAATGAAACCAGTAAGGACCATTTACATCACAGGCTCAGAACATGGTTCTGTGGAGGGTGGCGGTTCTTACGACCTCGGTGCTATAGCTACTCTGACGGCAATACCCGACGAGGGCTACAGTTTCGAATCATGGTCTGACGGCAATACCGACAATCCTCGAACCATAACTGTTGACGGCAATATAGAACTTTCAGTCAAGTTCACGCCCAATAGCTATACACTGAAATATATGTTGGATGGTAAACCATTCAGGACCGAGACTCTTGAATTTGGCACTAAGATTGTGCCCATTGAAGAGCCTACAAAAGAGGGATATACCTTCAGCGGATGGTCGGAGATTCCGGAAACAATGCCGGCACATGACGTGACGGTCAATGGTTCGTTCTCTATAAACTCTTATACATTAGAATATATAGTGGATGGAGAGGTATACAAGACCATTTCTCTTGAATTTGGGGCGGCTATCACTCCTGAGGCAGAGCCTACCAAAGAAGGATATACCTTCAGCGGTTGGTCGGAGATTCCGGAGACAATGCCGGCACATGACGTGACGGTAACGGGAGAATTCTCTGTAAATATTCATAAGGTAACATGGAAGATTGACGGAGAGACGATTGCCGAAACGGAAGTAGAATACGGAGAGATAATCGTTGAACCGGAAGTGCCGATAAAGGAAGGATATGAGTTTGAGGGTTGGGAAGAATACCCGAAGACAATGCCCGACAATGACATTACGATAAATGGTAAATACAAACTATTGTGCGCTATAGCACAAATTATGGGAGATAGAGACAATGCATGTGTCTATACAACGAGAGGAATACTCATAGGCAGGAACATGACCCTGACAGAGATTCTGAAACTCCCACAAGGCATTTACATCGTAAACGGCAAGACGGTGGTAAACAAGTAAAGTCAATATCGGCAATAAGACCGTTTTGAACAGTAGTCCACTCTCTATGCAAATGACAGCGCCCCGTGTCCTCATTGGATTTAATCCAAATGGGACACGGGGTTTTACTATCAGCCCCCTCTCGTTCTCAAACCCATACTAACCTTCCATAAGGATAACCCATCCTAACCTTCCCAAAGGATAACCCATCCTAACCTTCCCAAAG
>OQVT01001673.1_pt1 | contig 14137 bp, 15 predicted proteins | sample 1691561 | NCBI WGS metagenome assembly OQVT01 (sample SAMN03418260, study PRJEB22391) | human gut metagenome | biome: human-gut; feature: organic feature; material: feces | host: Homo sapiens | place: Tanzania | collected 2013-01 | reverse complement strand
AATGCTTCTGTATCTTGTGGTGAAGAACCATTCGTTCAGCGACGGCAACAAGCGCTTTGCCAATTCTTCCGGTACCGGTTCGCGTCCCATTTCTGCCAACATCTGACGAGAAGTGCGAACCAATTTGTTAATGGTTTCAATCATATGAACCGGAATACGAATCGTACGCGCTTGATCGGCAATAGAACGGGTAATAGCCTGTCTAATCCACCAAGTGGCATAGGTCGAAAATTTGTAGCCGCGGCGATATTCAAATTTATCTACGGCTTTCATCAAACCAATGTTACCTTCTTGAATCAAATCCAAAAATTGCATTCCGCGATTCGTGTATTTTTTAGCAATAGAAATAACCAGACGCAAGTTTGCTTCAATCATTTCTTTTTTTGCACGTTCGGCTTCTCGTTCGCCTTTTTTGATGGTGTCAACCATTTTGCGATATTCGCTGATTGGTAAACCGCATTCTTGCGCCATTTGCGCTACATTGTTGCGGATTTCGATGATTTCATCTTTATATTTTTCTATAAACGCAACCCAGTGCTTGTCTTTTTTGAGTGAAATTTTTTCCAGCCAATTCGGGTCGAGTTCAGATTTTTGATAAGCTTCCAAAAAGTCTTCGCGCTTGATTTTGCAAGAGAGAGCATAACGCAGCAGCTTGCCTTCTTGTCCCATCAAACGTTTGTTCATTTCATTAAGCTGTTCAACCAACTGTTCAACTTTACTGCTGTTGAGGTGGATAGAGCTCATCAGTTCCACCAGTTCTTTTTTGAGTTTCAAATATTTCTTTTCGGTAGCCGGAATAATTTTGCGACCGGCCAAAATTGCCGCCATACGTTGACTTTGCACTTTTTTCAGGTCGTCATAATAGCTGGCGATTTTGTTCAAAGTTTCCAAAACAGGTTCCAGCAGCATGCTTTCCATAGCCGAAACAGAAGTAGAAGTGTGGCTTCCGCCCTCATCATCTTCGCCTTCGGCGCCGTCTTCAGAACCTTCATCATCGTCCAGAGGTTCTATTTCATCATCGGCGTCATCAATATCATCGGCTACATCGTCGTCAATTTCGATATCCGTATCCAAATCATCGTCGATTTCATCAAGATTCTTTTCATTAAGTTCTTTGGTTACTTTTTCCAAATCTTCAACACCGGCGTTTTCAGCTTCATCGTCATAAACCATGGCTTCGCTGTCATCGCCGTACATAACTTCCAAATCCACAATATCACGGAGCTGCATAGTTCCGGCAACCAGTTCATCGCGCCAATCCGAAATGGCCTTAATAGTCATCGGACTTTCGCACAAACCGCCAATCATCACAGTTTTACCGGCTTCAATACGTTTGGAAATAGCGATTTCACCTTCGCGAGAAAGCAGCTCTACCAAACCCATTTCTTTCAAATACATACGAACCGGATCATCAGAATGTCCAACGTCTTTGGTGTCAATATTGCCAACATCGGCATCATTGTCACCATCGCTGTCAAAGTCGTCATCATATTCGTTAGAATCTTCTTCTTCGGCTTCATCAGCGTCCGAATCGGAAATAATATTAATTCCCATATCCGAGATGGAAGACATAATATCTTCTAGTTTGTCGGAAGACTGTTTATCCGGCGGCAGAACTTTATTAAGCTCCTCCATTGTGATATATCCAAGATTTTTACCCTTTGCAAGAAGGTGTCTGAAAGCTGTGCTCATAGCTTCAGCATTAACGGATTCTGTACCTTCGTTTTCATACAAATCCTGATTTTCTTTATCTGACATAACGTTCCTTAAAAAATCGATTTTTATCCATAGCGGACAATATAAATTGCTAGCGACTAATTTTTAGTTAATTTTATTTAATTTGTCAATATCTGCCTTTCAAGATTAAGCAATTTTTTTATTTTCCTTCATTGTAGCTATTTCTTGCCGTATTGATAACTATGCCGGTGTTTTGCCGATTTTTTTCAGTGTGTTCTTTTACGACTTCTGTTTCAGGCTCTTTACGGATTCTGGCGCGAAGTTTTGATATCCTTTCATCAAGCAGCACTGTTCCGGATTTTCCTTCGGCCTGCATTGCCGAAATTCGTCTTTGAGCTGCTTCTTTATAATAGTTGTCTACTTTCCCATCTGTCATAATGTTGTGCATTTCATCGGTTTTAGCATTATACCAAAACTTGTTCAGCTTGCCATTGCTGATAGAAGTGTCAGGAGCGATTTTTTCACCGTTTTTATTGTGTATGGTTTCAAAATATGTTATATAGCCTTCGGAATTTTTCTTTATCCATTTGCCATGAGGCTTTCCTTTGCGGTACCAGCCAGAAGTGACAGCCTTGCCATCATCAGAATAGTGCAGATACGGACCGTCGTTTTTACCGTTTTTATCCACCACACAGCGTGTCATCAGCTTGGTTTTAGCTGAATCCCAATAGCTTTCTTGGATTCTGTGTCCGTCATTGTTGCAGGATTTTAAATAGCGGGAAACATCCTCATGTTCAACAATCCTCGTGACGCCTTCGGAATTGCACAGCTTATTCTCGGTCAGGATCTCAACACAACCGACCCGAAGGATTGGGCTCTTGCATATGATAAATTGCTCTCGGAAAAGAACGTTGTTCGCTCGTATGTTATGGATGAGATATTCAATATCATGGAAAGCGGAGCCGCAGCATTGGCACCGTACTATGTCGGAGATTTCCTCACAATGAAGGACAACAATCCCGACCTTGAAATTGCGTATCCGAGGGAAGGCGCAAATATCTTTGTTGACTCCATGTGTATTCCCACAACTTGTCAGAATAAAGGTGCAGCCGAGCTTTACATTAACTTCATGGAGGAACCTGAAATAGCACTTGCGAACGCTGAGTATATCTGTTACGGTACACCGAATAAAATCGTAAGGTATCTTGATGAGTACTCGCTGAGAGACAGCAGTGTTATTTATCCCGATGAAAGCATTACTGAAAACTATCAGTATTTCCACAATCTTGATTCCGAAACGCAGACTCTTATGAGTAATTACTGGAGTGACTTAAAGGTTGACGGTACTTCAAATGTATCGACTTATGTCGGACTTGCGTTATTTGCAGCACTCGGAATAGCCTATGCGGCGTTTGCTTTCGCAAGAAAAAAACGACGAGAAAAATACTATGATTAAGGTCACTTAAAATGCCTTTAAAATATTTGATTTTTTTAGCAAATATTTGTTGACACGGAGCACAGCCTTTGTTATAATAATCAACGTTGCGTGAGGGAAATATCCCATGCGTGGCATGCGAGAGTGGCGGAATCGGCAGACGCGCACGTTTGAGGGGCGTGTGGGGCGACTCGTACGGGTTCAAGTCCCGTCTCTCGCACCAAAAATAAGCAGTAACCATTTGGTTGCTGCTTATTTTTTATGTGCGTACAGATGTGGGCTTAAAGCCGTCTTTATTTTCGGGGTCCCCGCAAAGCCCATAAGGCTTTGTGGGGAAAGGAGAAGCATACGCCGTGATTGTTACATTATCACCTGTGATAATGTTTAATCACGAAGTGCGCTTCGACGCAGTCCCGTCCGAGCACCAAAAAAGAACAGGTACCATTTGGTATCTGTTCTTTTTTATTGTATGAAACAGTATTCGTTATTTGTTTTATTGCAAAATTGCGCTGATGCAATTTTGCAAAGAGGAGGAATATGCGAAGTAATTGTTATGCTGTTGCTTGCAACAGCATTTAATTACGGAGCATATTCCGACGAAAGTCCCATCCGAGCACCGGTCACTTTTTATCCTTCAATGTATCTGTTTTACCATTAATTTTTTCTTTTTTCTTTTTAGCCTTTTCCTCTTTTTCAAATTTTTCTTCTTCTTTTATCCATTTGTCTAAAAGTTCAATAGTTTTTTCAATAGGATACATTTATATCACCTCTTTCCGAATAAAAAACATTAATCTTCTACTATTTCAAAAACCTCGGGTGGGTACAAATAATCATATCCGCTATCATCAATTATTCTATACCACTTTCTTTCAACTGAAATAACCTCATAAATTTTATTATTAGTCAATACTAGAAATTCTGTTTTACCTATATATCTTACTTTCATAACATCTTTCACCCATCTTACACCAAATTATTATTCATTGCGAATATTTGGCGGTAAAGGCGGGTGTTTTTCTTTACACTGCCGGAGTATACTCTGCCGTTATTATAGATAATCTTTACAGGAACAGATTTCATTTTTTCTCTTACCGAATAGGAGGTTGTATGTTGGGTGCCCATCATTTGCCCCAAAATCGAACCGCCCATAAAACCCGCCTCGCTGCTTCCTATTGCACAGCCGATGAGCGACGGCGAAGTATAAGTATCGGACACAACCTTTGTACGTTCATCGCTACCGAGTTCAAGCACCGCCTTTAGTTTTGGGTTTCCGCAACAGGGATAAGCAAAAAAATCAACCGACGGACAAACCGAATAAAGAGAATTCAAGAAATAGTCCCATACCCAATCTTTATACTTTACATATATATTTTTCGTAACGGTTGCCGTCGAGTAGCAATATTCCCCGTCCGAATCCCGAAGAAAAGTAAATTCCGCTTTGTACGGTCGGCTGTAGCAGTCAGGGAAAATACATTTTATATATCCCGTTTCGGGCTCGCTTATTACGACCCTGCCAATTTTTGATGCGGCTTTATTAACAACAGAAAACATATCGTGATAATCAAGCCTTGAAATAAGCATATATTCGGTTGATTTTTCACTGAGAAAATTAAACCCCTCATATTCACTTATGCCGCTGAAATTATTAACAATATAATCGGGCTTTTTAACTGCGGATTTACCGCAAAAAAATTTTCCAAACATAACTGCGTCTCCTAATGCAACTTATCTTAACGCCATACTAACGCCGCATAGTAAGGAAGTCAAACAGAAAAAACAATAGGTACAAAAAATCGTACACCTAAAATTCGATTATTTATCTCAACTTTTAACATAATGCAATATTTGTATGTTGAAATTAATGTTATAATATGCTAAATTAAATATAAGAGTTATTTTACATAACTTTGCAATTTGGAGAGGATGTTGAACTTATGAAGAAAAAGAAATCTCTTAAAAAGGGATTGCATCTTTACGAGGGTAAAGAGCTCTCAAAGGATTTCCCGATTACGACGATTAAAGCTTCTTCGCAGATGGTCTACCCTTTATCACAGCACATAGGTGCTCCGGCAAAGCCGATAGTGGCAGTCGGTGACGAAGTGCTGAAAGGACAGGTAATTGCCGAAGCCGATGGGCTTATCAGTGCTCCTGTTCACAGCAGCGTTTCGGGCAAGGTTAAGGGGATCAAGGATTGTCTTACCGCTCGGGGCGAAAAGGTTAAATCCATCATAATCGAGAACGATTTTGAGTACAAAGAAGTTGAGGGTCTCGGAGTGAAAACAGATCCGAGCAATCTCAGTAAGCAAGAAATTATTGAAAAAATCAGAAACGCAGGAATCGTAGGATTAGGCGGTGCAGGCTTTCCGACTGCGGTAAAGCTTTCGCCGAAAAATCCGAGCGAGATTGACACCGTTATTGTCAACGGTTGCGAATGCGAGCCGTATCTCACCGTCGATTACAGAGTTATGCTGGAAAAAGGCGAGCAGATAGTTAAGGCTATGCGAATTGTCTCAAAACTGTTTGAAAACGCAAAAATCGTTTTCGGCATTGAGGACAACAAATCGGATTCAATCAAGGTCATAAACGGCTTTATTAAACCCGAGGACAAGATGGATATTTGCCAACTTAAGACAAAATATCCGCAGGGCGGCGAACGTTCGCTGATTTATGCCGTTACAGGAAGAAAAATCAATTCACATATGCTCCCGGCTGACGCTAAGTGCATCGTGCTTAACGCTTCAACCGCTTACGCAATTTATAATGCACTTTATGAAAATCTGCCGCTTATTCACAGATATATGACTGTTACGGGCGAAGGTGTAAACAACTGCAACAATTTCAAAGTGCCTATCGGTATGTCACAAAAGGATGTAGTTGAGGCAGCAGGCGGATTAAAGCCTGAGGTATGCAAGGTTATCGCAGGCGGCCCTATGACAGGCTCTGCAATGAGCGACCTTGATGTTCCTGTTCAAAAGACATCATCGGGTATTTTGGCATTTACATTTGACGATGTTGCGGCAATGAACCAATCAAACTGTATTCACTGCGGAAAATGTATGAGCGTTTGTCCGTCAAATCTTGTACCTCAAATGCTTTGCAAGGCAGTTAAAGAGAACGACACGGACAGATTTGAGAGTCTCGGCGGTATGGAGTGCGTTCAATGCGGATGCTGCTCCTATATATGTCCTGCAAAAATTCCTCTTACGGCTATGTTCGTTATGGGCAAGGCAGAGGTTAAAAGCAAGGCTAAAAGAAACGGAGGGGCAAAATAATGTATAATGTTTCGGTTGCGCCTCATTTAAGGTCGCAAAACACAACAAAATCGGTTATGGCTGATGTTGCGATAGCACTTCTTCCCATAATTGCATTCGGTATATATCATTTCGGTTTGCCGGCACTCACCGTCACGGTGCTGTGTGTAGTCTCATCGGTGCTTTTTGAATTACTGTTTGACCTCCTGGCAAAGAAGCCGATTACGATTTTTGACAACTCTGCGCTTGTAACAGGACTGATTCTTGCGGTTAATTTACCTGCAAGTGTTCCGTGGTACATTCCCGTACTCGGCAGTGCGTTTGCAATCATTATAGTAAAAATGCTTTTCGGCGGTCTCGGTCAGAACTTTATGAACCCGGCTCTTGCCGCAAGATGCTTTTTGCTCATCTCCTTTGCCGGAAAAATGAGCGACTTTGCTATGTACAAAGTATACAGCGCAACTCCGTCTGAACTCTTCAAAGGCGGTAAAATCAAGGACTTTCTTACAATGCTTGCAGGCAAAGATTTAACAAGCGTTGACGCAGTGGCTGGTGCTACTCCGCTCGCACAGCTTGCAGACGGCAAGGAACTTGACTTAGCCTCATTATTTCTCGGATTCCACGGCGGAACAATCGGCGAAGTTTCGGCTCTCGCAATTCTTGTCGGTGCGGCTTACCTTTTGATTAAGAAAGTTATCTCTGTGAGAATTCCTTTCAGCTACATCATTTCAACCGTTGCATTTATTGCAGTCATCAGACTGATCAAGGGCGACACGGTAAGTGCATCCTATCTCCTTTCCGAGGCACTTTCGGGAGGACTTCTTGTCGGTGCATTCTTTATGGCAACGGATTATGTTACCAGCCCGATTACTCCTAAGGGACAAATTCTTTACGGAATTATTCTCGGCTTTGTAACGGCGATGTTCAGAATTGTAGGTTCATCCGCCGAGGGTGTATCATACGCAATCATCATATGCAACCTCTTAGTTCCTATGATTGAAAAAATTACTGTTCCAAAGCCTTTCGGCTCGGTTAAAGCGAAAGGAGGAGCAAAATAATGGAAAAGAAAAAATCAAGCACTCTGCTTAACACGATTGTTTTAGTCGTTATATCGGTTGTTGCTGTTGCGCTTCTTGCAATAGTTAACCAAATTACGCTTAAACCAATCGAGCAGGCAGACGTAAACCAAAAGGCAGAGATATACAAAGTTGTATATCCGGGATGCGACAGTTTTTCGGAATTTGACAATACCGAAGAAATGATAAATAATTCGGCATCGCTCCTTGAGGAAAAAGGTCTCGGAAACTGTAAAATCAACGATGTTCTCGGAGCAGAAGACGCTTCGGGCAATATTGAGGGATATATAGTTGCAGCCACCTCATCGGCAGGCTACGGCGGCGATGTTGAAATAGCCATCGGTATTAAAGACGGAAAAATCACAGGTTTTTCCTCTATCAAAAACAGCGAAACAGCCGGCTTGGGTGCAAAGTGCAGCGAACCGGAATTTACCGACCAATTCGCAGGCAAGGCGGCTTCTATGCTGACTTATACAAAAACTGGTGCGTCATCAGATACTGAAATCGACGCCATCAGCGGTGCAACAATCACCACTAACGCCGTAACGCAGGCAGTTAATGCGGCAATCATTTTCTATCAGGAAAACTTTGCAGGCGGCGCACAGGATGTTTCAAAACCGGATTTGACGGAATACTATCAAAAGGCTTATCCGGGCGCAAACACCTTTGACGACATAGAAAATTCGGACAAGATGATTGAGGATTCAAAAACGCTGCTTGAAAGCAACGGATTATCCGACTGCACAATCGAAGAGGTTAAGTCGGTAAACGGCGGCGAGGGATATGTAATTTCCGCTACCGGCATAGGCTTTGCAAAATCTTCTCCGTTCCAAATTGCAATAGGCATAAAGGATAACAAGATTACGGGCTTTGCGGTAGTAAGCTCCACAGAGAGTGAAGGCTACGGAGCAAAGATGAACGAGGACAGTTTCACATCGCAGTTTGCAGGTAAGAGCGTAGGCATCATGACTGCTAAAGCGGGTGGCACGGCAGACAATGAAATAGACGCTATCAGCGGCGCTACCATTACCACAAACGGAGTGACAAAAGCTGTCAATGCAATCGTTGTATTCTATCAAACAAACTTCGGCGACGCATCGTCAATTGATACTTCGTCGCTTCAGCAAAACGCATCGGCAGACGCAACCGCCGGTGCAACTAAATAAGGAAGGGAGAGATTTTTTTGAAAGGTATTTTAGAAAGACTGTATAACGGTATCGTAAAAGAAAATCCTACCTTCGTCCTTATGCTCGGAATGTGTCCTACCCTTGCGGTAACCACAAGTGCATTAAACGGACTCGGTATGGGTGTTGCTACCATGGCGGTACTCATTATGTCAAATCTTATAATTTCTCTGCTCAGGAAAATTATACCAGGCGGAGTAAGAATGCCGGTATATATAGTAATTATCGCATCATTCGTTACAATAGTTGAGATGCTTATGCACGCATATGTTACTCCCCTTTACAACAGTCTTGGAATTTACATTCCACTTATTGTTGTAAACTGCATCATCATGGGCAGAGCGGAGTCTTATGCTTCAAAGCACAACGCTTTACTTTCCGTTTTTGACGGAATCGGAATCGGTATAGGCTTTACAATCGGACTTACCTGCATCGGTATCGTAAGAGAACTTCTCGGAAACGGAACAATCTTCGGTCTTCAGGTTATGCCAAAATCATACGAGCCTATTTCCATCTTCATTCTTGCACCGGGTGCATTCCTTGTTCTTTCACTGCTTTGCGCTTTGATGAACAAGATTACAAAGGGCAAGAAGAAGGAAGCAAAGACAAAATGCAGCGGCGACTGCGTTAACTGTCCTCAGGCAGAAAAGGAGGGTAAATAATGGCAGGAAAATTATTTTTGGTGCTGATTACCACCGCATTGATTAACAATGTTGTACTCAGTCAGTTCCTCGGAATTTGCCCGTTCCTCGGCGTATCAAAATCAACAAAATCTGCGGCAGGTATGGGCGGTGCCGTAATATTCGTTATCACAATTTCTTCTTTGGTATCGAGCCTGCTTTACAAGTTCGTTATCGAGAAACTTCATATAGAGTATCTTGAAACTATTATTTTCATTATAGTAATTGCATTTTTGGTGCAACTCGTTGAGGTATTCTTAAAGAAAATCGCTCCCGCTCTTTACAAGAGCCTCGGAGTATATCTTCCGCTTATTACTACAAACTGTGCGGTACTCGGTACTGCGCTGACCAATGTTCAGCAGAACAACGATGTTATTACCAGCGTTGTTACCGGTTTCGGTACTGCGGTAGGCTTTACTGTTGCCATCGTTATTATGGCAGGCGTAAGAGAAAAGACAGAAAACAACGATTACCTCGGATGCTTTAAGGGCACACCGGCTGTACTTATGACAGCCTGTTTGATGTCCATAGCCTTCTACGGTTTCAACGCATTTGCGTAAGGAGGGCTGAAAATGGATATTAAAGCAGTATTGATTGCGGTTTTGGTAATCGCAGTAATTGCAGTAATAATCGGTTTGGTGCTCGGCATTGCCGAAAAGATATTTAAGGTTGAAGTTGACGAAAAGGAAGTTGCGGTAAGAGATGCGCTTCCGGGAAGCAACTGCGGCGGCTGCGGCTATGCAGGCTGTGACGCAATGGCGGCGGCTATTGCAAAGGGAGAGGCTCCGGTATCGGGCTGTCCCGTAGGCGGCAAGCCCGTTGCGGAAAAAATTGCGGCAATTATGGGCGCTGAAGTCGGAGAAGTTGAGAAAAAGATTGCATATGTAAAATGCGACGGCAACGGCAAAAACAAGACGGTTGCTTACAATTACATAGGTATTCAAACCTGTGAGGCGGCGTCACTTATGCCGGGCTCGGGTCCCTACTCCTGCAAATACGGCTGTCTTGGATTCGGTTCCTGTGCTAAGGTTTGTCCTCAGAATGCAATCCGAATTATCGACAAAAAAGCTGTTGTTGACGAAGAACTTTGTATCGCCTGCGGCAAGTGCATTAAGGTATGTCCGCATAATTTAATCGAACTCGTACCCGCAAGCGCAACATACAGAGTTCAGTGTTCGTCGCACGTTATGGGCAAGGATGTAAGAGACGCCTGCACGGCAGGTTGTATCTCCTGCAAAATCTGTGAAAAGAACTGTCCGTCCGACGCTATTCACGTAGTTGACAACATTGCAAAAATCGACTATGACAAATGCACAAAGTGCGGAATTTGTTTTGGCAAGTGTCCGAGAAAGATTATTAAAAAATACTAACAAATCATTGATAATATATTGACAAACACATAAAATTATCTTAATATGAACTTAAAGGTCATAAACATTTATAATAATGTAAAGGAGAGGAACTTTTATGACTAAAATGAAGAAGGTTCTTGCTCTCGGTCTTGCAGGTGTTTTGGCAGCAGGCTTTGCCGCTTGCTCAAACAGCGCATCCGACAATAAGAACACAGACACACAGACTGCTACAGCTAAAACAGGTATGGCAATCATCTCACAGATTAAGGACGACGAGTACAACAAGTCAGCCACCGCTCTTGAGATTGACTCGGTTGCAGCTGCCGTATTGGTTGACGCAGGCGGAAAAATCATTGATGTAAAAATCGACGAGGCTCAGACAAAGCCTGACCTTACAAAGGACAACGGCAATGTATCCGACCTCAGAACAAAGCTCGATAAGAAAGAAGACTACGGAATGAAGTCAACTTCTCCTATCGGCAAAGAATGGTACGAGCAGGTTGCAGCATTTGAGGCTTGGGCTAAGGGCAAGACCGCTGACGAGGTTAAAGCAGGCGTAGACGATACAGGTTACGCAAGCGATGCTGACCTCAAAGCAGGTTGCACAATTTATGCAGGCGGTTTCACCTCAGTAGTTGCAAAGGCTATCGCAAACGCAACAGAGTGCGGTGCATCTGCTACAGACACTCTTAAACTTTCTCTTACTACTCAAAAGTATTATGAGAGCAACGAGACAAATCTTCAGTACGATACCGACTACGCCGCTGTTACAACAGACGCCGACGGTAAAGTAACATCTTGCATTATTGATGCTTCTCAGGCTAAGTGCACAATCGCTAACGGTGAATTCACTGTTGAAAAGGGCGAGTACAAGTCAAAGAAGGAACTCAAGGAAGAGTACGGTATGAAGGGTACTTCTCCGATCGGCAAGGAATGGTACGAGCAGGCTGCTGCATTTGAAAATTGGTGCAAGGGCAAGACTGCCGATGAAATCAAGGCTTGCTACGGCGACGATATGAGCGCTTCAGACGCAGACCTCAAGGCAGGCTGTACAATCACTATCAGCTCTATCGCAGAGAACACTGCAAAGGCTGCTACAAAGTAAGTCAAAGAGTGTAAAGTAAAATTAAACAGAGCATTGAGAAATCGATGCTCTGTTTTTATATATAATAGGTATTATTTATATATTGATAAAATAACAGAAATCTGCTATAATTTAGATATGAAAAAATTCTTATCGGCATTGACTGCCGCCGTGCTGGCTTTTTCTTTTGTGTCCTGCTCAAAGACAGCGACAAACGATAATTCAAAGCAAGAAAAATTCACCTCCTCGTTTGTGGATTTATTCGACACGGCGTCCACGATAGTGGCATATGACGACAGCCAAGAAAAATATGACAAGCACTACGAACAATTTTATAACGAACTCAAAAGGTATGACAATCTGTTCGATATTTACAAGCACTATGACGGAATTACAAATCTCTACGATGTAAACAAATCCGCCGCCGTCTCCCCTGTTAAGGTTGACAGCGAGATTACAGAGTTGCTGAAATTCGGAAAGAAAGCATACGAACTCACTGACGGTAAAACAAACATCTGCTTTGGCTCGGTGCTGAAATTATGGCACGATGAGCGAGAGTGGGCAAAGGAAAATCCCGACGATGCAAAGCTCCCCGACGCCGACGCACTTAAAGAAGCGTCTAAGCACACAAGCATAGATGATTTGATAATAGACGAGGAAAACTCCACCGTTTATTTTAAGGACAAGGATATGCAAATCGATGTGGGTGCAATCGCAAAGGGATATGCGGTAAGCAAAGTCGCTCAGTGGGCACAGGAAAACCTATGGTCGTCTGCGGCGATAAGCATAGGAGGAAATGTTGCCACCTTCGGCTACAAAAACAATGACGGCTCTACTCTGTGGAAAATCGGAATCGAGAACCCGGACAAGACCGCTGAGGATTATCTGATGACCGTAAACATCACGGGGCTTTCGGTGGTTACAAGCGGTAATTACCAGAGATACTACACGGTTGACAATAAGCAATACTGCCACATAATAAATCCCGACACGCTTATGCCGGCAGAGTTTATGACGAGTGTTTCGGTAATATGCGAGGATTCGGCTCTAGGCGACGCTCTTTCAACAGGTCTGTTCAATATGAGTATAGAGGACGGAAAAAACCTTGTTGACTCAATGGACGGCGTTGAAGCGGTATGGGTTGACAACAATTACAACAAAACCTATTCAAACGGTTTTGAAAAATATATTAATGAAAATCAGGAGTGACTTAAATGAACAGCAAAGCACACTTTAACCCAAAATCAAAAAAGCAGATAATTACTTTTATAATTATGCTTATAGTGTCAATTATTATTGTGGTTGCGTCGGCTTTTCTATCAAAGACAATCACAGAAAAAGAAAAGCAAACTGCAAATCTTGACAGTTTCAATGTTAACATTACTACTCCGATAGCCGTTAAGGACAACGATTTTAATGTTACCGGAGTTGAAAATGCATTTGACGAGAAAGGCAATCTTGTTGGCTATGTCATTAAAACAAAAACAACAGGATACAATGCAGAGGTTCCGATTGAAACGGCAACCACCGTTACAAAGGACGGCAAATATGTTGTGGGCATCGACATTCTAAAGCAGGAGGAGACCGAGTACCTCGGAGTAAGAATTCAAACGGACGATTTCAAAAACCAGTTCAAGAGCAGAAAACTCCCTGTTGCAAGTTCGAGCACAATCGAGAAAGGCTCTAAAGTTGATGTAATCGCAAAGAGCACACTTTCTTCCGATGCTGTAATTACTGCCGTAAACGATGCAGGAGAATATGCAAAAACATATTTGGTGAAAAAGTAATATGAAAAAAGCCGATTTAATCATCATTGTATCTGTTGTTGCGATAGTGGGAGTGCTGTCATTCTTTCTGTATTTTGTAAACTCAAACAGCGGAAACACGGTGACGGTAGAAAAAGACGGCAAAGTCATCGAAACCCTGAGCCTCGATAAGGACTGCGAAAAGAAATATGATTTTGACGGAGAAACAAACACCTTAGTTATAAAGGACGGCAAAGCAACGGTAACCGAGGCTAACTGCCCGGACGGAATCTGTGCAAATCACAAGCCGATAAACAGATCGGGCGAATCAATAATCTGTCTGCCGCACAAGCTGGTTATCACAGTGACAAACGATAAATCAAGTGACAACGAAATTGACGCCGTTGCTTAAATTCTTATGAAAAACAGTAAAGCGAAAAATGTTGCGTTTTACGGAATAATGATAGCGCTGGCGTTCATACTCAGTTATCTTGAAAGTTTTATTCCGATAAATGCAATAATACCGATACCGGGCGTAAAACTCGGATTTGCAAACATAGTGGTTCTGTTTGCATTATATACTCTGAAATTGAGAGACGCAGTTATCATTGCGATAATAAGGGTATTTCTATCGGGGTTGCTGTTCGGCAATC
>OQVT01001671.1_pt1 | contig 14145 bp, 13 predicted proteins | sample 1691561 | NCBI WGS metagenome assembly OQVT01 (sample SAMN03418260, study PRJEB22391) | human gut metagenome | biome: human-gut; feature: organic feature; material: feces | host: Homo sapiens | place: Tanzania | collected 2013-01 | reverse complement strand
CTGAGGTCGACCCCCAGCCCTTCGTCCCTTCCGACGCCGCCCGCCGCGCCGAGCGCTGCGAGGACGTCTTCAACATCCAGGCCCATGGTCTGGCCAAGCGCCTGCAGCATACCCATGCTTCTCGCGCCGTCATCGGCATCTCGGGCGGCCTCGACTCTACGCTCGCGTTGCTCGTGACAGCGCGTGCCTTCGACCTCGCGAGCGAGAAGCGCGTGACGTGGTAGGCACGCTGGACGGGGCTCGCCGCGACGTCGAAGGTGGACATGCGGCGACGCTCGGCGGCGGCTTCCGCTTTGGCCAGCTGCTGCCGGTTGAACTGCTCCACGGCCTGCTCCGGCGGGAGGATCGTGTAGAGCAGAGAGCCGTTTCGCTTGCGGCCGTCTTTCAGCGTGACGGTGGTGTGCTCTGTGCGGATAAGCCCCTTTTCCTCCAGCCGACGGACATATTTTGCAACGGTGTTGCGGCTCATGCCTACGGCCTCGCCGATGGTGCGGTAGCTGGGGTAGCACTGGTAGGTGGTGCGGTTTTCGCAGTACATGAGAAAGGAGTACACAGCGATTTCGCCGGGGGACAGGCCCAGCCGGCAAAGAACTTTCGGCAGGGGGTAGTAGTTTCGGGCGGGCGTCTGCCACGGCAGGGCGTGGGTCATCGGGCACCTCCCGTCTGCCGGTCTACCCAGCGGCAGAACTTTTCCTTGGGGACGACGATGCGATTGCCGATGCGCAGGGCCGGGAAGCCCTCTTCGTGCATGAGCTCGTAGGCGCTGGAGAGGGAGATGCTCAGGAGCTTGGCCGTCATTTCTGCGTTGAGGAACAGCGGAAGTTGGTCGTAGTCGGTGTAGTCGGATCGTTTCATAAGACACTCCTTATTTCAAATTCAGAGAAAAAGAACTTGCGTTTCGGAGGCCTCTCTGTTAGACTTGTGGCAGATGGCGTCTGCGTTTTCCGAAGCGCGGCGTGCCGCCGGACTGTTGCCGCAGTTCGGCGGCTTTCTTTTTGGATGGAATGGTGGATGGGCTACCCCCTTTCATAGATGGAATATACCCGATTGACAATATTACTCTTATCGGGTATTATGAGTATAACAGATAAAAACGCATTTGCAAGGCGTTTCAGAAATATCGGCACACACGCAAAAAATCAATCGGGTATGGAGGGGCAACTATGTTTCGGATGAGCCATGACGCAGTGGATTTCTTTTCCGCCGACTTTACAGCGGCAGGCGTGATCGTGGCGGGGGAGGAGTACCCGCTGGGATATTTTGCGGCGGAGGCGCTGGAGGTGTCGGGGCAGCTCACCCTGGATATAGGCGCTGCGGCCAAGGAATTTGCTGCCGAGGCGCAGATGTTTTTCGCCGCCCGGGACCCGTCCAGCGCTGGGATCGCCAACGAGGCGTTTCGGCGGCTGTGGCATCTGCTGCGGAAGCTGCCGCTGTATGAGCTTCTTTTGCGGCGTGAGGATGCGCCGTCCTGCTTCACCAGCGACGAGGACTGCCGGGAGATGTGGGACGAGATGATGACCCGGGGGACGCAGGCCCACGACGACTATGCGCACTGGATAGCCCGGCTCAGCCGGATCGGCCAGGACCTGAGCGACTTCCGGCGCAACACCCAGTGGATGCTGTCGGCGCATTTTGAGGGCTTGCCCTCCTGCAAGCGGGAGAACTATATCGATGCCTATGGCCGCTTCAAGGATGAGATCGGGAAGGCAAAGCTGGTGGATATAGACGAGGAATCCGACCCATTCTACGACCCGCCCGTGGCGTCATTCCGCTTTGATTTCCCGGCGCACATATCCTTTATCCCGTACCGGGACGAGAAAACCGGGAAGCCGAAGATGGCGGAGCGCTCCACTTTCGACGACTTGATTGCCTTTTTCTATCTGGACTTGACGAGGGGGATTGCCGCAGGGAATCTGCCCCGCAGGTGCAAGAATTGCGGACACTGGTTCGTGGCCGTGGGCGGGTATAACACCCAGTATTGCGACCGCCCCATCCTCGGCCAGCACGGCAAGACCTGCCGCAGCGTGGGCGCCCATGAGACGGCGAAACGGAAACTGCGGGAGGCCGCCGCCAAGGAGTACGCCCGCACCTATAACCGCCTAAAGGGCCGGAAGCAGCGGGGCACCATCTCCACCGATGAATGGAATCACATCGTCGCCGTGGCGGAGGAGCTGCGTGCAGCGTTTCAGGCAGGGGAGATGGCGGAGTCGGAATATTGCCGGAAGCTGAAGGCGCTGTGAGGCGGAAAAGAAGGTGAAAAAGACACTGCCCCCGGCCAAAGTACTGGCCTGGGGCAGCGCCTATTCTTTGCTTATAGCATGGCAGAAATTGGGCGGCGTGGTGGCTTGAAGTTGCCTGAAATTATCTACCCCTTTTCTTCACATCCTCATCAATACGGCGTTTCCAGTCGGCGCTGAGAGGTTGGGCCGCTCGAACGCTGCACACGGCGGCGCTGATGACCTCATAGTTCAGCGCCGTGCCCTCCTCGTCGCACTTGTAGTTCACTGCTCGGTCGGCGTCAATACCAAAGCGGGCTGCCTCCTTGGCGGCGTCGATGTTGGCGCCCAGAAACAGAAACTCCCAGCCGTATTTTTCCTTCTGACGCTCGATCATGCGCCGCACCGTCTCGTAATCGTAGCGGCGGCTGGCGTTTTCATAGCCGTCAGTGGTGATGACGAACAGGGTCTTTTCCGGCACATCCTCCCGGCGGGCGTACTTGTGGATGTTCCCAATGTGGTGGATGGCCCCACCTACGGCGTCCAGCAGCGCCGTGCAGCCCCGGGTGAAATACTCCTTTTTCGTCATGAGCGGCACCTTGGCAAGGGGCAGGCGGTCGTGGATGACCACGCTCTCAGTGTCAAACAGCACGGTGGAGACCAGGGCCTCGCCCGCCTCCTGCTTTTGCCTCGCGATCATGGAGTTGAAGCCGCCGATGGTGTCCGCCTCCAGCCCTGCCATGGAGCCGCTGCGATCCAGGATGAAAACCAATTCTGTCATAATGAAAACCCTCCTTCGTTTGATTGCGCTCTCATTGTAGCGCAGCCGAAGGAGGGTTTGGTCGCCTGTGGGGCGACATTTTTACATTTTCCCCAGCCGCTGCAGGCGGGACTCGATTGCGCCGGGCGTGCGGCCAAAGTGTGCGCAGAGGTCTTTCTTCTTCATGCCCTCGTCGAACAAACGGCACAGCTCTTGATCCAGCTCCTCTGTCCACGGTTTTCCGGTGTTCTCCGGCAGCGGCTTTTTCCGCTTGCGAGAAAGTGCTTCTACGGCGCAGTTCAGTGCGCGAACGATCTCGCCTTTGTTGCATACATGGTCGTCCGGCAAGACCTCGCCGGTCAAGGGATCGGTGCCGTCTGCTAAAATGGTTAGCAGTTCTTTCGCTCGTTGCATATCCATGACATTGTGGCTCCTTTTCTCTATTTTCTTCTTTTTGGTGGGCGGATGCTTTCGGGATAGCAGGTAAAGCTCATATTTTGCGCTCTTATGATTTTGAATTACATTCTGGCTCTGTCGGCACATGATCGAAGCTGCTTAGCCAGTATTCATAACCTAAGCCCTCAATGCTGCAAATTACAACACGGTTCCAGCGCTCCTTAAGACTTTTTCCGTTAAAAATTTCCGCCTGAACAAGCTCTTCCGCTGTATCAAAGTCGCATCCGCCGTCTACATCGCAGTAACCTACCCAGTACGGCTTGTCGTACTGTGGTAAGTAGCCGAGATAATGTTCTTCCTCATTGGGGTCATCACTGAAATAAAAGCAGGTTTCATCTATGTTCATGCCGGCGGTCAACTGCCGAAAGAAGAAATCCCAATCCATTTGATTTTTCATTATCCTCACGCCCCCAGCAAACTCTGGTCGAATGCAAACAGCGCCTCGTTTATTTCAAAAATATCATACTTTTCCCGCCCGATAAAATACTCGATGATCACATCGAATTTGCTGCTGGCACTGAGGGCATAGCCCGCCCGGGCGATGAGGTCGCGGGTCTCGTCCAGGTTCAGCTCCAGGGCGATGGCAAAGGCGATGGCCGTGGACTTGGAGGGCTTATAGCCCGGATTGTTGCGGATTTTGGAGAACAGCTTGCGGTCCACATTGGCCTTTTTGTAGATTTCAGAATCCTTTTTGCCGCTGCGGTCAATGAGCTTCAGCAGGGTCTCCGAGAATCCGGCGTCCAGATGCGCCAGCAGGTCGTCCAGGTTGTCCGGGTTTACGGCAGCGGAGGCATACTGCGGTGCGGCATCTTCGTAGACGCTCAGCGGCTGGCTTTGCAGGTCAAAGCTCCCGCGTAGGCGCTCCCGACGAGTGTCGGTGTGGGCGTCCACATAGTGGTCGTCGATGTACTCGGCGATATCAGCGAACAGCTTGCCGCTGATTTGATAGGCCTTGCGGTCGAAAATGACCAGGTAGACTGTCATGTCGCTGCCCAGCAGGAACTGGCCGATGGTGTCCGCCGCCACCCGCAGCGCCTGATCCTTGGGGTAGCCGAAGATGCCGGAGGAGATCAGCGGGAACGCCACCGTTTCGAAGTTGTGCGCCTGGGCCAGCGCCAGGCTCGTCCGATAGCAGGAGGCCAGCTGCTCCCGCTCGCCATGCCCGCCGCCTCGCCACACAGGCCCCACAGTGTGAATCACATACCGGCAGGGGAGGAGGTAGGCTTTTGTGATCTTGGCGTCGCCGGTTTTGCAGCCGCCAAGCCGTCGGCACTCGTCTAGCAGCTCCGGCCCCGCCGCCCGGTGGATGCACCCATCCACCCCGCCTCCGCCCAGCAGGGACTCCTTGGCTGCGTTGACAATGGCGTCCACAGGCATTTTCGTGATGTCGTTGCGAACGATGATAAGGGGCATAGTGTCACCACCAATACTATTATCTAAAATTTTATGAAGTAGTTTGAATCAGCCCATCCTCATCTCCCGATACACTACATCGGCCAATGCGCTCATAATGGCATTGTACTTGTGCTGATCCTCAAAGAGCGAGGTATAGGTATCCTGCGATTCCAGATAGCTGTCCTGAGCCGCTGCTCCGAAGGCCTTAGGGAAAATGCTTTCCACAAAAATCTGCGGATCTGAGGTCTGCGCCATCTTGGCCAGCTTCTTGTCGGCCATCAGACGGCTGCGCAGAGCCGTCAGCAGCACTTTGTCTCCCTCGGTGAATTCACCCTTGTACTTTTCGTTGATCTTGGCGATGATCTCATCCAGCGGCGACTTTGTATCCAGACCCATTGCACCCTTTTGCTTGGCCGGTTCGTACACACCCTTCACCTGTTCCAGCTCAATGCTTCCGGCGAAGGTCTTTTGCAGCTTGTAGTATTCCAGCTTCAACTTACCCTCAAGGTCCACCATATCCGTGGTTTCCGCAGGCAGCAAATTGATCAGATAACAACAGAATACATATTCCTTGTGCAGTTCTTTATCGAACATCCGCAGGATCTGCGAAATATAGCCGTACCACTTAATGAGATTGCGCACCTGACGGCGGAACTGATACCGCTCGTTGGGCGTTTTTTGATTATAACGGTCTGCCACAGGCTTCAATACGCTGGTCATTCGCCCCATCGCCCGAGCATCCTGCCGGCCTGTGCTGAAATACTCCTTGGCAAAAGCCTCAATATCTGCATCGTTATAGACCGCAAATCCCCGCAGCTCCTTCTGCGTCTGATAGATCAGGTCAGCGTTGACCTCCTGCGAAAGCGAGGTTTCTTGATAGAACGGCTGAAACGCCTCCAGAATGTCCTCTTTCTTGTTGGCAAAATCGAGAACAAAGGTGTCCACCTTGCCGGTGCAGGAGCGATTCAATCTAGACAGCGTCTGCACCGCTTTGACGCCCTTCAGCTTCTTGTCCACGATCATCGTGTGCAGCAGCGGCTCGTCAAAACCGGTCTGGTACTTCTCGGCAACGATCAGCACATTGAAATGGTCGTGGAATTCCGCCTTGGTCTGCGTTTCTGCAATGTGCGTCCCATCCGCACGAACATTCAGTTTCGGCTCGGTGTATTCTGTGTCACCGTCCTGCACAGCACCCGAAAAGGCCACCAGCACCTGCACATCGTTGTACTTCTGCTCCCCTATGTAGCGCTTGACCTCGTGGTAGTAGCGCACCGCCGCAAGGCGGGACGAGGTAATGACCATCATTTTGCCCCTGCCGCCGATCTTGTTTCGGGTGGTTTCCCGGAAGGTCTCCACGATGATCTGCGACTTCTGTGAAATGTTATACGGATGCAGCTCCTGATATTTGCGGATCACCTTAGCCGCACGGCTGGCGGGCACATCCGGGTTATCTTTGGAGGTTTTGACGATTTTGAAGCAGGTGTCATAGGTCATATAGTTCTGGAGCACATCCAGAATAAAGCCTTCCTCAATGGCCTGCCGCATACTGTAAATGTGGAACGGATGAAAGCTGCCGTCCTCATATTCCGTGCCGAACAATTCCAGCGTCTTGTCCTTGGGCGTTGCGGTAAAGGCAAAGAAGGACAGATTCTTATGCCGCCCCTGAACGGTCATTTCCCGCATTAGGCGGTCTTCCGGGTCCAGCTCTTCTTCGGCCTTGCCCTCGATCTCGGCGTATTCCCGCAGAGCGTCCTCGGTATCCGCAAGGGCGGCTTTCAGTTTCAGAGCCGAGCTGCCGGTCTGGGAGGAATGGGCCTCGTCCACGATAATCGCAAAGTTCCGTCCCGCCACCTTATCCACTTCCTGATAAATGACCGGGAACTTCTGCAAGGTGGTGACGATAATGCGCACGCCGCCGTTGATGGCGTCCCGCAGATCCTTAGAGGTCTTATCTTCGCCGATGGTCTCAATGGCACCGAGGGTATGGTCAAAGCCGGAGATGGTCTCTTGCAGCTGCGCATCCAGCACGGTGCGGTCGGTAACGACGACCACGCTGGAGAACACCGGCTTGTTCTCCTCATTGAACAGCGAGGCCAGCCGGTAAGCCGTCCAAGCAATCGAGTTGGACTTGCCGCTTCCGGCGCTGTGCTGGATCAGGTAATTATGCCCCGCTCCGTTCTGCCTGACATCGGCCAGCAGCTTGCGCACCACATCCAGCTGATGATAGCGCGGAAAAATCAGCGTTTTGCCGTCCTTCAGGTTCATAAACTTCTGGACAATGTCCATCATACTGTCCTTCTGAAAGACATTCTCCCACAGATACGCCGTCGGGTAGCCGTTTGGGTTTGCCGGATTGCCCATGCCGCCGTCGTTTCCGGCTCCGTTGGAGCCCTGGTTAAAGGGCAGGAAATAGGTGTTCTTTCCGGCGAGCTTTGTGGTCATCCACACCTCGGTGTGATCCACACAAAAATAGGCCAGAATACGCTTGTTGAACTGGAAGCAAAGTTCCCTCGGGTCGCGGTCATACATCCACTGCCGCTTGGCGTCGTCCACCGTTTGACCGGTGTACTGGTTTTTTAATTCAAAAGCGAACACCGGGATGCCGTTGAGCACCAGCACCATATCCACGCTCTTTTTCGTATCGGCGGAGAAATACCACTGGCGATAGCACTCGATGGTGTTTGCCGCCCACTGGGCAGCTGCCGCCTGATTCAGGGCAGACTCCGGCTTGAAATAGCACACCCGAAAACGCAGCCCACGGTGCTTGAAGCCGTGGCGCAGGACAGAGAGCAGTCCCTCCGTCTCGCAAGCCGTGTTGAACGCCGTGCAGAATTTCCGCACCGGGTCCACCTGATTGGCGTTTTCAAAACGCGCCCACTCCTTAGGTTGGGTGCGCTGCACAAAGTCGATCAGGGTATTCACATAGAGCCCCTGTTTGGCATCATAGGTATCTGCGCCCTTGGTATATCCGCCCGCCGGGGAGAGAAAGAAGGATTCTATATCCGCTTCAAAACGCTTTTCGGTGGTGATCATTTAGATTTCCTCACTTTACCTTTTTGCGATTTTTCTACTTCCGTACACGCACCAATGGTCAGGATATTCCCATCTAATGTCATTAGATAGCAATACTCGTTCCCGTAAATGTCTTCAATAAACATTTTCCAACCATGCATGGTTTCGCTTTTATCTACCAAGAAGATATTCAAACCTATTATGCAGTTCTTGTTGATGACATTACCCACTGTCGGAATATATGTGTGGTTATCTGTGGTCACTTTCTTAACGACGGCGATGCCGTTGTCACTGTTTTTAACATAACATCGCAATGCGTAATCGCAACTATTGTCCTCTGCTGATTTTAATAACAACTGCGGAATACTATTATCCCCCGCAGGTGTTCGTAGGGGATGTTCTGTAAATAAATATGGCCTTGCCTCCTGAATTCGGATGCGGTCACTTTCGATTCTCTGGGCTTTCAATGTCCGTTGCACGCCCCACATTGTTAGACCGCCGCCAATGAGTGCGCATATAATCGGGATTATCACATCAGTCAGCCAACACACTTGTTTTGACCTCCTTTTTGCCCGTCACATACTCGTAAATCAGGGACTTCTTGTAGTTTTCGATTTCGATGAGGTATTGCTGCTTCTTGGCTATTAGTGCATCTACGGAATTGCATTTTTCGTCCAAATATTTAGCGATTTCAGACTGCTCCCCAATACTTGGAATGGTTATGAAAATGTTTCCATATTGGCTTTGAGAAATGTTTTGCATTGAACTGCTCGTCCCAGTTGACAGGGAAGAGATATACTGTCGGACACGAATCCCACTCAAATAGTACCAAGCATATTTAGGTGACAATTCATCCTTAAATGTGATCTGCCACAATCTATCTGGCAAAAACAAATTGGGATAATTGTTTTGAACATATCCACATGCGCCTACAAGTTCTGGTGTATTCATTCTACTGGCAATGATCGAGTCAGCCCTAACAGGACAAGATACACGCCCATATTCCTCGAGATTCACTTGCTTGTGTTCGGTTGGTATAAACATAAACTTTGATACCGCACTTGTTTTCAGCACTCCATACTGTTCACTATTATCAACAGGTTTATCAGCAGCATTAACGCTCACGCCACTTTCAATGGTATTCCAAAAGTATTTTTGTCTAACTACACTCCACTCCGCCGGAATGTCCCCAATCCATTCAATGCCGCTGTCCTTCATCGGCCTATCGCCACGGATGCCCTTGGTGACTGCCTGCGTAATGATCGCCTGTTTCAGCTTTTTGTATTCTTCAATGGACGCACGGGTCTTTTCCAATACAGCGTCGATTTCGGCGCACTCTGCATCCAAAAACGCCGCAATGCGCTCCTGCTCGGCATATTCCGGGACAGGAACAGTAATAGATTTCATTTCCTGCCAGCGGGTTGTCCAAAGATCGGCTACAATTCCGTGTCCCCACTTATAAAACTCATCCGCAAACAATGTGGTATGAAAAAGCCAGTTGTAATAGCCGGGATGCATAGCCGTCCTCGGTGTCAAAATGATATTGATTAGGGAAACAGACCCATCTAACGGAGAAATACCGCAGGAACCACGACGGTCAGAGCGGCTGTTGATTGCAAAGTCTCCAACCCGCACCAGTTTTCTGTTGTCTCCGTCATTCGTCTTTGCAGCGGTAGCAAGCTGCGGCAGAATGCCTTGCATTGTCACCGATAACGGCTGATAATCTTTGTCGGAAACCTTTTCATTTCGCTGCGTATATAGGCTTCCAATTTTCGAAAGCTGCCAATCCTGCGGTATGGTTCCAATCCAATCAATCCCGCTGTCTTTCATTTCACGCATAACATCACCTTAGACATACCTTTGCAAAATCTCTTGCAAAATCATTAAGCTCCAGTAGCCCCTTAGAATCTACTTTTGCTATATAAGACTCTCCTGTTATTTGATTCGCCCATGCTTTGAGAGATTCGATATAACTATTATCGATCAGCTTATTATAAACTTCATCGTCACTTCTCCACTTTAGGAAATCAATAGTCAGCAGGCCTAACCTCTCTAAGTTTTGAAGTGATTTCGATACATCATTCGGGTTTAGCTTATCAACTTCTATGCCCACCAAATACAGCGGCAGATGTTCTTTTCTTATTTTGCGCTTCTCATCATCAATTCTGCACAAATCCATTTTGCAAATAGGGATTGTTTCTGCTTTAGCACATTCATTAAAAATTGTTTTGAAAACCCTAGCATCTGCCGGTGACAACTGCTCAATAACTTTTACGAATGCAGGTGTACACAAATTTTGCGTTCTCATATCCATATCGCTCACAAGTAAGTTTGAGAACAGTTCTGCTAGGTCATCGTCCATTATGTTGTATTTAAGTGACTCCATTGTAGGTCCAACGATATGTAATTGTGGTTCAACCCTATCTTCTTCTGGAATGCTATTATATTTTTTCTCCATTTCTTTTTCAAATGCGATTGCCTTTTGCTCATATTTAATGTTGAGTTTTTTCAGTGGATACATGACCACATGATTGAAAAAGCCGGACAATGTCCCGAAAAAAACACCCACATTCTTTGCTGTTGGTTGTACTGTGTCCGCATAGACCTCTTTAACTGTTTCTTTTGCGACAGACAATGCGGCTTCTTTTACAATATTCTCATTTTCCATCTTTACCCCTCCTTATGGAACAGCGTGTTCAGGCTGTCGGCAATTTCACGCTCCAACTTTTGAATCCGCTCCACAATGTCGTCCACCGGCTCCGGCGGCTGATACTCATAGAAATAGCGGGTCATCGGAATTTCATAGCCCACCTTGGTCTTGCTCTTGTCGATCCACGCATCCGGGGCGTAGGGCAGGACTTCACGGGCAAAATAAGCGTCAATATCCTGCACCAGCGGCACATTTTCGGTATCCCGCAGGGCAGTGTCCGCCACCGGCTTGCCCCGCTTCATCACGACCTCGCCGTTTTCGTCCCGCTGCGGACGCTCCACTACGATTTTGTTGTAGCCGAACTCCTCACTGCCGAAAATCTTGCTCTCACAGTACACGCCGGACTTGTCCCCATACACGGCATTGTTCCGGTATTCGCCGTAGGCCTGCACGATCAGCTCCCGGCAATGGTCCCTGATGTCGTTGCGCTTGGTGCCGATGGCTTTGCGGCGCTGTTCATAGCAGTGGGACGCGTCAATGAGCTGCACCTTGCCGCAGCGGTAGGCGGGCTTGTCCTTGCACAGCACCCAGATATAGGTGGAGATGCCGGTGTTCATAAACTGGTCGGTGGAAAGCTGAACAATGGCGTCCAGCCAATCGTTTTCCAGGATATACTGACGGATATTGCTGGGGCCGCTTCCGGCATCACCGGCAAACAGCGGCGAGCCGTTCTGAATGATCGCCATTTTGCCGCCCGGCGCCAGCTTGGACAGGCCGTTGAGCACAAAAAGCTGCTGTCCGTCGCTGATTTTCGGCAGACCGGGCGCAAAGCGCCCCAGCTCGCCCTTGGCGGCTTCGGCCTCCACCGCCTTCTGTTCCCGCTTCCAGTCGATGCCGAAGGGCGGATTGGAAATGCAGTACCGGAAGGTGAAGCCCGGAAACTGATCGTCGGAGAGCGTATCACCGAACCGCATATTATTGGGGTCGCCGCCCCGGATCATCATATCCGCCTTTGCAATGGCGAAGGTGGAGGGGTTAAACTCCTGCCCGAAGCAGGTCACCTCCACATCGCTGTTCAGCTCGTGGATGCGCTCTTCCATACAGGAAAGCATCTGCGAGGTGCCCATCGTCATGTCGTACACGGTCACATTGCCGTCATCCAGCTTGGCGTCGCACAGCAGCAGGTCGGTCATCAGATAGATGATGTCCCGGCTGGTGAAGTGCGCTCCGGCCTCCTCGCCAAAGGACTCGGAAAAGCGCTTGACGAGATCCTCAAAGATATAGCCGCAGTCCACGGCGCTGATCTTATCCGGGCCGAGGTAGCCCTTGGGGGAGTTGAACTCCTTGATGACCAGATACAGGCTGTTGCACTCCACCATACGGCGGATGATGTTGTCAAAATCGAACTTGGCCAGCACATCCTGCACATTGCCGGAGAACCCGGCCAGATAGTCCCGGAAATTCGCTTCAATGTTGTCCGGGTCAGCCAGCAGGCTTTCAAAAGTGAAGCGGCTGGTGTTATAGAACTGATAGCCGGAAGCACGGGTCAGAAAGCCGTCGATAACCGCCAGCTTCTTAACCTTTTCATATTGCTCGATCACCGCATCGTGGGTGGGCAGCAGGCAGTCGTGAAACCGCTTGACCACCGTCATCGGCAGGATCACAAGGCCATATTCGTGGGGCTTGAAGTATCCGAACAATGCGTTTGCAATGTTCCAAATCACAGTTGCCTTTTCCTGTATATTCACGCCCACAGCGCTGCTTTTCTCATTGACCATTGGTCTCTCCTCCAATTTTGGGTGTTGTATAATATGCGTACATAACTGCACTGTTAAGATTGATTCAAACAATGAATGGTGTTGTATATTATGATAGCATATTTAGGCGTAAAAAGCAAGAAAATGGTGGAATATCACGATTTTTACACAAAATAAAAACGATAAGGATTGCTCTTAAATTCCCTCGTGACGCTGACCTTGCGTCATAGTGCGTGCTGCCACAGCGTTTGTTGTGCAAGCCACTCGTGCAGGAAGTGGTTATTCTTTGCTTACAGCTGCTCAACTTTTGCGCCGCTACCCACGCAAAAACCACTTGCATATTAATATCCCCACAAATACAACTTGATTTTGTATCACTTTGGTGATACAATTTACACAGAGATACTTAGGAGGATGCGGAAATGGATCAGAAAATCACCCTATATCACGGCTCTGAGCAGATCGTAGAGGCTCCCGCCTTTGGGTTGGGTAAGCATAACAACGACTTCGGGCTGGGCTTTTACTGCACGGAAAGCGAAGCGCTCGCCAAGGAATGGGCCGTATCCTCTCTGCGCAACGGCTTTGCCAATCGTTACAGTCTTGATACGGAATACCTAAAAATTCTGAATCTGAACAGTCCGGACTATACGATTCTGAACTGGATTGCCGTTTTGGTAGAGCACCGTCTGTTCTCTATCAATAATCCGGCCGCGCAGCGGGCCAAACGATACTTGATCGAAAATTTCGGCGTCAATGTCAACGCCTATGACTTGATCATCGGCTACCGAGCCGACGACTCCTATTTCGACTTTGCGGCGTCTTTCTTGAATAATGGAATTTCCGTGCAGCAGCTTGCAAGTGCTATGCGCCTGGGCAAGTTGGGCGAACAGATCGTCGTCAAGTCTAAATACGCCTTCTCCCTGCTGCATTACGAGGGATTTTCCATCGCAGAAAGGGAAAAATATTATGTTCTCCGCAAGGCGCGAAACGACGAAGCCGACCAGCTTTATTTGAAAATGCTCGAAGAGGCGACTGACGGCCTGTACATGCTTGACATTATGAGAGGAGGCATCCAGAACGATGACCCACGCATACCAAGAAATATATCTAAATAATGCGCAGGCCTTGCTGGGAGATGCCTTTGACTATGCCATTAATGCATGCGGAATCGCCGGAGATAGCTTCATGAAACTGTTTTCCGTCAGCTCCGTCAGCAACCGGATCGAGAACGGCGAAGCTGCCTATATTATGGGGAAAAGCGGTATCGAAGCGGCTGTTGATGTCCTGGTTGAGACCACGGGCAAAGCGCCGACTGCCAAGCCAAAAGTCAATTTCAACCGTTCCAGAGAATATTGGATCGGCTGGGCCGTCGCCTACTACCAGTGGTTCTCCGGCAGGAAGTTCAGCGATATTTTTAAGGTTCTCTCGTTTGAAGATTTAGAGCGGATGTATGCGCCTCTCCACGAAGCGGACATCAGCAAGTTCGCCGATATTGCCGATGCCAAAGTACGCGAGTACTTCGCTGATACCAACCTCAAGCGCATCCGCACGCTCTATGGCTGTACGCAGGCGGAGCTTGCCAGACGAAGCAATGTCAGCCTTCGGTCGATTCAAATGTACGAGCAGCGCAACAAGGACATCAACAAGGCCAGCGCGGAAACTGTTCTCAGCCTCGCGAAAGTCCTCGGCTGCACAATGGAGGATCTTTTGGAAAAGTGAGGCTGTGATGGAAGGGGTGACTTTCCCTTAAAATACCAATCAAATTAAGGGAATGTTATAGCTGTTTAGGAAATGCTATACTATCGTAGCGGAACAAACGGCGGTTGAGGTGGCGGAACGGGTGTCTTTTGAGGCAAAATGGCGCCTGCTGGCGAGAGTGGGAGTCCGCTGCTATATTCT